>OGGQ01000476.1_pt1 | contig 57760 bp, 53 predicted proteins | sample 1571191 | NCBI WGS metagenome assembly OGGQ01 (sample SAMEA2582061, study PRJEB24529) | metagenome | biome: Human gut stool | place: China | collected 2011
CATAAAGAAAAGTCGACACTTTCTGTTTTCAGAAAATGTCGACTTTTTATCTTGGGTTTCGTGAATAAAAATGCTGCCGCAAACCGAGCAGAAGGGTTGCAGATTGCGTTCTTTCAAATGTGAGCGCAAGGGAGTTTACTAAAACGTAAATGCCCGAAGCCCGAGACATGAAGAAAGGGCGCAAAATGTGCCCTTATCCTCGGTTTGTGTTTAGTACCCGAAAAGGATGATCTCAATTTACGTACCTTTCAAACCAATTTTCGCCATTCGCGCGCTGTATACCAATATTTTTGAGTTCATTGTCTATATTTATGTTTTTAAAAGACTCTTTCATTGTCTTATCATCTAAAACTATAAGAAGCATACGCGTTTTAGCTCTTGTCAAAGCAACATATAGAAGATTTGTTTCCTTATTATACTCATTCTTTTTGCCGAGTAAAATTTCTAATAATGAATTACAAATAAAGAAATACACCGTATTATTCTCTAACCCTTTTAATTTGTGAATGGATTCAACATCTATCAAACCATTTTTCTCATTTTTGAATTGGCTAATTACATTTGCATACAGATTTTTGCTGAGTTTTATATTAAATTCATTTAGAAACTTATTTAATCCATCACAAGCAATGTATTGAATAGCACTCATAAACATAGCTTCCTCATCATAGTCAGAAAAATGGTCGCGCAAAATCTTTTTAAACTCATATGGCAAAGCCAATGTTTTGTCCTCTTGAGTATTGAATTCGCCAGTACTACTTTTTATCATTGAGAAAGTAGATTCTTGACTTAAAAATTCCTTATCAGACTTTTTCAATTCTGATGCGTACATGTACTCAATATTTCCAACAGAGAGATTTATACTTTTAATGTTATAATTTTTAGGAAGTATCATATTGCACAATGGCACTATACACTGTGGGATTCGTCTAGACTCCAAATTGAAGATAGGCTCTATATTATATTTTTCATTAATATAATCAATAAAAGCTAAATATTGCTTACGTCCCCAAAGATCTTGATTAGGGTCGCCTACAAAACAAAAATGCTCAATTTTATCAACAATCACTTTCATTAAATCGAAAAAGTCACTATCCATATCTTGAGCCTCATCAACAAAAAGACAAAAAATGTCGCTGATAATATATTGCACAATAATGTCTTTTCTTCGTTTTGTCCTTAAATTATCACTTGACAGCTCACATACTAAGGATTTTGCATATTGAGTGACTGCTTCCGAATGTATTTCACCATATTGCCTTAAATCTTTTTTTCTTTTGGCTTTCCACTTCACATCGTCGCTAAGCTTTTCTATAGAACAATTATTAATCTTCTCTCCCTTAATAAAATTAGAAAATGGGTAAATAATATTATTTAAAAGAAAACCATGTACAGTATCAATCACAATATTATTAGGTATATAATTAAGTTTTTTCTTTAATTCTTCTTTAATTTGCGATACAGCGTAATTCGTATAAGTTATAGCATAAATATATTTCCCTTCGTGGCAAAGTTTTAGCATCTCTGCTATTTTCAAACTAATACTATAAGTTTTCCCTGCGCCAGCACAAGCAATCTGAACCTCTCTCATAATTTAATCCACTCCAAAAGTGAGTTAATGTATTGTGGCGTTTCAACATTATTTTCAGTTCCAAATGCTTCACAAACTTGTAAGATATTATTGAGCTTGTCTTCAATTAAATATTGGTACATGCCTTCTGCATTTACATTTAAAGAAAATATTTTGTTTAATTTTCTAAGATTATCACTTTGAGATACTAAATCACTTTCAAATTCTTTACCGACTGCAGTAGAAACAAATACCCTATCCGAGTTATATGCTTCATGCTCATTCTTGGCTTTGTCTTGCCAATCATAATCTCTTATCACACCTAATTTGTCTATTGAGTTTGAAGTATGGAACTTTAACCATATTTCTATAAAAGTCTTAAAGCCCTTTTGCCCAATAGAAATGATGCAAATATTGTTTAATTCTTGTTTTTGCAACAAACTATTTAAATAAATTTCTTCTGTTGCTCCTTCAACAAGTATGACCTTTGATGCAAAAAGTAATTTTAATGTATCAAAATTTTCCCTCTTGGAAAGATATTTTGTTATGTCCTGATCTATATCGCTTACTCCTATCGCCGTATGATCATCGGCAATCAATGTTACATTATCAAGTTTTAGCTTATTTATTATTAAGTTACTATGTGTAGAAATTAGCAACTGAACCAACGAATTCCTATCTTTTGCTTTATCAAAAAACTCTATAGCCACCTTGAGACTATTAATATCCAAATGTGATTCAGGTTCTTCTATACTGACCATATTATAGTGTGCTATATGGTCGCTTAAATAATAGCTATACAATGTAAGCAACAAAATTAAGTTACGCGTACCTAAACCACGTTGAAATAGCATGTCATTCCCATAACTTATAGTAATGTTTTCAAGTATATCCCGATATTTTTTTGCATTAGGAGCCAGCTTTATTTCTTCAATAAATTTAGATACTGTTTCATTTTGATCAATTATATCATTGTAAATACTTCGAAATGAATCTAGTTCTTGAATAGCATCAAAAAAATTTTTATACTTCTTTATTAATTCTGTATGATCCTTAACACTCAAACTACTATCAATAATTTTTGAAATAGTTTTTGTAGACATCGCCGATTCACCACTAGAAAATGCGTCACGCTCAGCATTAATATTATTTGCGACAAAATTCTTTATTTTTGTAAAATCAATTGTTTTGCCGTTATTAGTAGAAATCAAATCATAATCATAATATTCAAGCAATATTTCAAATTGGTCAAAATAATCTTTCAATAAATCCTGTTCTACTAGACACATTATGCGTTTGACTAGGCTACGACGATTTTTAATATGATATTTGTATTCCACTTCAAAATATTGTTCCTCTTCATCCCCATTAAGCCATCCCCGCAATAAACTCCTCTCGTATTCGGTTTTTGGCTCACTAAATCTAAGTCTTATAATAACAACTGGCGCATTTTTAATTAATTCGTCTACAAGAGTATCAATAAACTCATCTTTTGAAATATTTTGTTTGATTGACTTGTAAATTTCTTTTATTTTACTCTTAAATTTAACTACTGCATTAAGATTAAAATCATATTTAGATAAGGATTTAGCATAATAATTCCCCCTACTATTATACAAAAGAATATTAATTGCATCAATTAAGTTGCTCTTACCACTATCATTCTTACCAATTAAAATCGTAAATGGATTCAACGGAACATTAATAGTAGTAAAGCTTCTAAAGTTCTCTATATAAACATTCGATATATACATAATTATGCACTCCTTCATTAGTGAGTAAAATTTTATTCTACACAATGTGAAATTTATACTGTTAAGTTATATATTGTTTTTTATAAGCAGTAAGCAGTTTGCGAGTATCATTTTAGACAATTCATATCTCTTTTCTGGAAATAGCCAAGTAATAAAATCTATTGCTATTTCATGATGGGCGAATGTTCCACCACCTTTACCCTGTTTGGACGTTAACCCTTTAGCATTTGTATTTGCAATCCATATCTTAGCGGTTAATGTGAACGATGGCTCTTTCGTTTTATCGATTAATTTTTGTGCTTCTTCAAGATTAAAGTCATTATTATGCTCTTTCTCCCACAAGCAAAGAACTTCTAAAGTATTATTATTTCTTAACCAAGATTGTATAATGTAACTTGGATTGGTTTCATCTTTCTTTTTCGCTATCTCCGTTAATGAATAAGTAGTTTTATCTTTATGCTTCAAATGTTCTAAATCCATTAAAAGTTGAGCATACGGTCTATTTGTTTCTAAATATTTTTGAATAGTTTTTCTAGCATTTTCAAGCGTATATTCAGCAGTTTCATCACATATAGCAGACCTTTCCTGTAACTCTTTTACTGTCCGCTCTATATTATCCATATACTCAGCAACTGCATCTTTGTAAATATCAAAAGACATAAGCACACCTCAGTTTATTTGATTATATCATATCTCATAACAAAAATAAAGTATATTATATAAGTTGCATATTCTTATGTTTAAAATTTTAATGTCTAAAATAAAACATTATTATTTTTAGGTTTATCTTTTCATTATTGATTAAACAACTTAAATTCCCTAAAAATATATGTTAATTCCACTATATTTTTAGGTTTTAGGCCGCAAATAGCAAAAAAGTCGCATTTATCTTTCGACAAATAACGACTTTTTTCTTTTGGCGCAGAGAAAGGGATTTGAACCCTTGTTACCCTTATGGGGGTAAACACGATTTCGAGTCGTGCGCGTTCGACCGCTCCGCCATCTCTGCATATGCGCATCATACAATTAAAACAACTGTTGCGCAATGATAATCAGCATTATTTAGTTTACCTTTTTTTATAAATTTTGTCAACGATTTTCGCAGCACTTTCAAGAAATGTTTCTCCGGAAAAAAGATCGCAAAAATATATTCAGGTATTTCAAAAAGTATCGCAGGCCTTTTTACAAAACAAAAAACGGGAAATTATAGCCGCCGGCTGAATCGGCGGTTTGCATATGCTTTGGCCGACCCTTCAACGGGTATCGTTTATATTATAACGGCTTATTGCCCGTGCACTTGTAAAACAGTTCCTTTTACAACATTGCAATACTATATCGGTTAAAATCGGGTCTGTTTTTTTTGTATTATGATTTCGCTGAAGGCTTCTCTCTCCTCTTCCGTATAGCGAGGGGGTTATTAAATCGCCTGTCGCCCCACTGTTTGCGCTGAATCGCATATTTTAACCGCTATAAAACAAATAAGACAGCTTTCGCTGTCTTATTTGCAAATCCGCCGCGTTTCGACGTGGCGCAGAAGGCGGGATTTGAACCCGCGCTACGGTTTCCCGTACTACTCCCTTAGCAGGGGAGCCCCTTGAGCCACTTGGGTACTTCTGCATCCGCTCAAGTTGCATACATCAAGCATAACTTTAATGCGCTAGATAATAATACCACATATTTGAAAAAAAGTCAAAGTTTATCGCCATATAACACAAAACTTTTCGAAATTTTTACTACGGCAAATTTTATATTGAAAAATGATTTTTTTAATTATATATCCGCTTGGGCCTGCCTGTTGAAAAATACAAAAAACAGGTAATTATCATTACAATTTAAAACTGAGCTTTTTCAAAATGGGATTCCCGCCTTATTATTTCTGCTCTTCACTAAAATATGAAAAAGCAAAAGGGAGAGGTCCCTTCCGGACCCCTCCCTGCCTTTACTGTGTACTGATCAAACAGTTACTCGCGCGACTGTAACACCTTCAATTCCTGCAAAAACTGCAGCCTGAGCATCTGTCGCCGCTTGTATCGTAACGTTTTCAAACACGGGATTCCCCTCAATTTTATACGTTACATTTTTAGCGATACTTTCGCCGTTGTCCATAAATCCGAATACGCAATCCGAATAAGTTCCGCCGGCAATTACAGTTATGCCTTTATCCGCTCCTTCTCCGTAAAGTTCCGTATATCCGGTAAGGAAGGTTGCCTGCCCTTCTTCGGCAAGGATATATTCTCCTCCTTTAAGGGTCAGTTCGTTCCAATTCAACACGCAAGCTTGAACAAAATTTTCAAATTTGCCGCCGCTGATAGTCATTACACCGTAATCATCGTTCTTAATCGTATTGCAACCGCCGACAAAATTTCCGCCCGCGATCGTCATCACAGCTTCCACGGCGCTTGTCCCGTAATTTTGTATCAATGAACTATACCCATCGTTCATTTTAACCGTACCGCTCACAAACTCAGCCGTTCCTCGATTGATAAAGGCGTAATAAGAATTTCCGTTTGCCGCATTAGGACTATAGGTGCCCTTCGCTTGGCTTCTGGTAAGCGTTCCGCCGTTCATGGTAAATGTCCCATAATTTACGCACGCCGCTTTACCGTGCGCAAGGGCATCATAAATCCCGCTTTCGATCGTCAACTTTCCGTTGTTCGTGATCGCATGATCGGAAGGTGCCTCTATGCCGCCTTCCGCTGCCGATTTCAGCGTAAGCGTTCCGTTATTGATAAGCGAACCGCTCATCTTAAACCCGTTAAAATCGATTTCGATATCTGCTTCTGCGGGAATGGTTATATTGCCTGTAACATCCGCGAGCAATGCCACATCAATCCCTTCGTTCACAAACATCTGCAATTGTTCGACCGTTCCCACATAAGCTTTTGCATCTTCGGCAAAAACGAAGCTATCGTCAAAGCGATAAGAAACGCCATCATAATATAAGTAGGAAGGATTGTATCCCCCGCACTGGAAGCCTCCGTAGAACGTACCGCCGTTAATTACGGTTTCGCCGATTGCATAATTTACATCATATCGTCCCGTCAAAATTGCAACTTTGCCGACCGGACCCTCAGCTCCGTAAAAAATGCCGCCATCTATCGTAAGTTTATTCCAGTTCAAAACGCACGCTTCCGTTCCGAACCGGAACTCGCCTCCGCTGATATTCAAAACGCCTTTTTCATCGTTTTTAATATACATGCCCCCGCTGAAATTTCCGCCCGAAATATCGAGGACTGCCTCGGGAGTATCTGCTTGGTAATCGTTGCTGTTTTGGAATCCGTTGGCAATCAGGCTGGCTTTATCCAATGAAGTTTTCTCCACAGATCCGCCGGAAATTTTTGCACTGCCGTGATTGAGGAACACATAGTAAGAGTTCCCCTCCTTTTCCTGACTTCTGGTCAGCGTTCCATCCGTCATCGTGAACGTTGCGCCCTGATTGTTTACCACTGCCGCTTTACCGTGCGCAAGGGCATCATAAATCCCGCTTTCGATCGTCAACTTTCCGTTGTTCGTGATCGCATGATCGGAAGGTGCGGTTATGCCGCCTTCTGCCGCCGATTGCAACGTAAGCGTTCCGTTGTTCACGACAGAACCGTTTAACTGATATCCGCCCAAATCGATTACAATTTCAACGCCGGCAGGAACGGATATATCCCCTTCTAAATCGCTGAATAATACAACATTTCCGCCTTCGTTTACAGCAGTCTGCAATTGTTCTGCAGAAACGACGGCCTGCACTCCGTTTACGGTTACATACCCGCCTCCGATTGTGATCTTCTCCGAAGACAATTTTTCACCTGCAAAGCTATCCGTATATTGATACGTCAGCGCTGCTCCAAGCTCTTCGGTCGCGTTTCCGTAAATGTATACCGTCAAAGATCCATCCGTAACGGCGTTAATTTCGGTATCGACGAGCGTTACATTCGAAGGATATTGATACGACGTCCCCCTGTTTCCGATAACCAACGCGCCCGTCGGCATATCGTTGCCGGAGCCCCAATCCCTGTCTAAGCGGTTATTCAGGAAAAAGTCATCATTCGGAACGACATTCGTAAGGGTGCACCGCGTCAGCATAGCCGTACCGCCGCGCACGATCACGGACTGCAGCTGTGAATTGACCGTACAGTCTTCCATTGTCAGCTTTCCGGGAACATTTAAGATGATCGCCGTCCCCGCCGAACGGTTGGAAATAAATTTCGAACGCAAAAGCTCGATTATCACACCGTGATTATCCGCAGAATTTGCATTCGTGCTGACGCAATATCCGTTCGCATCGATCAAAGAGTCCGTTACTTTCACAGTTGCATCTTGCCCTTTGGCATAGAAAGCGGATCCCGTCGTATAGAGTGTAATTTTATCTGCCTGAATCGTTCCGCCGTTTTCCGCACAGAGGAAATTTAGATTGGACTTTTCAATCGCGTTGCCGATCAGCGTACCGTTCGAAAGAATAAGGCTTGCGCCCGTTCCTACAGTCGTCGAATATGTCTGATCGGTTTCGAGCGTCTTTCCGGCAAGATCATATGCCGTTTCCCCTTCAGAAAGCACGGGCAGGCTGTTTCCGTGATAATATACCTTGTCAATATCCCCGTTCGCAAGGAATTCCCGGATCTGCGAAACGGCGTCCGCGTCGTTTCCGTCGCAAGTTCCGTTATAGCTGATCACGCCCACGACGTCATAATTTCCGCCGTCGAGAGACACGTTCTGCTCGTTCTTATTCCATTTATAATAGGAGATCGCATTCCAGTTTTCCGATTCGAGCACCGCAGCGCCGCTTACGCGCAGGGTAAGATCGGTACTCGTTTCGGCCGTATAATCATTCTCGTCGCTCGGATTTGCCGTATATATATCCGAATGCAGCACGATGGCCGAGCCGTCTTTGGACGTTCCGCCGTTAACGCCGCCTACGCCGAAGCCCCCGTTAATGTCGACGATGTACTTTTCGCCCGTGGCGCGCACCGTGCCGCCGGAAATGTCGATCGTCCCCATTTTCGCGTGGATACCGGCCCAATTTCCTTCGATCGTGCCGCCCGTCATGTTGATCGCACCCACGTTCGGCATATAAATCGCCGTGTCGAGCGCCGAATACAGCGAAGCATTGTCCGCGATGTTGATCGTCATGGTACCTTTGGTGTTATTGCCGTCGATTGCAAAATAAGCGGCTTCCACTTTCGCATTGCCGGAAATATCGAACGTTGCGCCCCTGCACAGGAAGGGCCCGTATGCAGCCGTCAGCGAAGCGTTTCCTTCCATGGCAAACACTGCATTGCCGTCCACATAGGCGCCGTCGCCGTTGGAATTGCCGGAAAGCGCCGTTTCACGCCCTTCGAGCACGACCGCGGTATCGCCGCCGAGCGTCAGCTTGGTCTGATCTCCCGTAACATAAATCGGGGTGATCTTATATTCCGAAGTCGCCACGTCGGTATTGACGTCGACCGCACAGTCGATGAAAGAGACCTGTGCTCCGTTTGCCGCATATACGACGGGTCGGCGCGCGGAAGGCGACGCTCCGCCTCTGGAATAATCCGCGTCGATCGAGACGTCGGTAAATACCGCGCTTCCGCCGCTTACGCGGATCGCGCTGACGGGTTCGTTATCCGCCCCGCCGTAAGTATCCGTCAGTACAATGTCCGAATCCGACATCGTAAGCGCAACGCCGGTAACATCGACGGCGTTCTCGTCCGCAACTTTAACGGCCACGCCGTTCAGCGAAACCGCAGGGTCGGAAGAGCGCGCGCTCAGCGCCATCGTGCGGGCAGAAGCTCCCGCCGCCGCATTGCCGGAAACGCTCAGGCCGCCCAGCGTAACGCCCGAAATTTCAACGTTGCCGCTCGTTACGATCTCCATAGGGCCGGAAATCGTCGTAGTATCGCTGCCCTGGCCGGTAATGGAAAGGGTGCCGTTGCCGACAGCCTCCAAAGCCCCCTGCAGCGAGTCGCCCGAAATTTCAAATTCGCCTTCGCCGAGATAAATGTTGTGCGAACTGCCGGGCTCCGCCGTATCGGCCAAAGCCTCCAGCGCCTCGTCTACGGTTTCATACTCGGCTCCGCCGTAGCTGACGTTGCCCGTAAAGGCATTCGACTGCACGGCTTCCACAACGAGCGCCATATTTCCCGCACTGCCGCCCTTGGCCCCGATCGGCAGGAAAATTTCCAGCGTGATCTCGGCAGCCGTAACTCCGTTTTCCGTATCCGTAACGGGAGCGGCGTACACCCAGTTCCCGTCTTCTCCTTCCGTAAAAGCAACCGTACGGCCGCCCTTTGCTTGCGTGCGGACGCCGTTTTCAACGGTCCAATAGGTAAGCGAAGCGCGCGCAAAATCCTGCTCGTCGTCCGTGCCCGTATCGATGTACGCGATGTACTTCATCGCGATATTGCTCTTATTTGTAATTGTCAGCGTAAAGCGCGCCCCCGTGCCTTCTCCGAGACCGGTAAGAGAAATCGCCTTTACCGTTCCTTCCGCGGCGCCTTCCGCAGGGTCGGCAATTGCGACCGTTCCCAGCGTTCCCCCTTCGCTGACGCCGTCGGGTATGGTCATTGAATCCGAACCGTCCGCATTGGGGATCAGTTCAGGTTCGCTCTGCGTGTCCGATTGGCGCAAAACGCCGTCCAACGATACCTGCGTCTCGATGGCGATATCGCCGCTGCTGATATTGATCGGGTATGTATCTCTGCCGGAAAACAGCGCGAGAGTCGCGCCCACGATCAGCGAAACACAGCACAAAACGACCAGCACCGAAAGAAATATGGCTGACTTTTTTGTCCTATTTTTTGTATTCATGGAATTCACCTCTGCATGAATGTATTCTTCCGCCCCGCTATTACAGAGCGGCAAATTATCGTACGACCTTCCTGCAAACGCCGTTTGCGCAGGTATGGCTTATCCGAAAAAACTTCGGTATGCCGAAATCGATCTTTCCGCAATACGGCCGGAAGCACTGCGGCGTCCATAAACCCCGCCGCTTCCCTCTATCGTCCGCCGCGGCACCGGCCGCGGCGGGCTGAAAAGCAATGAAAATTGTTTATCCGGCGGCAGCGCACAAGTGCGCTGCCGCCTTGTTTTGCAACACAAAACAAGTTTTTCCGAACAGGCGCAAGGCCTTGCGCCTGTTCGGAAATATTCATTATCGTTCAAAAAATTTACGAAAGAGTTACTTTCCCGACGATCTTATCCGCCGTTTCATCACAGTTATCCCAAATGCTGTTCGTAACCGTAACGGCGATCTCCGTCAGGTTCGAAACGGCATATTCATCGTCGTAATCCGTTCCGGCCCTATCCCAAAGATTCGCAAACGTGTTGCCGTCGATGGTAACCTGAGACGAGGCATCCAACGAATCTTCATCAAATTTTATACCGTAGCTGCTGTCGAAGAGGTCAATGGTATTGTTTGTGATCGTCAAATTGGTTACCGTACCGTAGGAAGCACTGATAGCACGGCTTCCGGAACGGATATAACAATTGTCCACGGTTATGTTACCCTCTGCGATCAACATGCCCCAGCTGCGGGTATTTTCGATGGTGCAGCCGTCAAACGTAACGTTTTCGACCGCGCCGTCGTTGAGAGCCATATACAGGGTCGTAACCCGAATATCATTCGCCGTTTTGAACTCGTCGTCGATCCACTCCACGCCATCGAGTCCCGTGAAGGTCGTGCGGGTAAAGGTAGCATTATTAGCTGCATTGAATATACCGTACCCGTTCGTCATCACGGTGCAGTTTTCCATTACAAGTTTGTAAGCGCTTTTTTGGTCATTATCGCCGATCACGGCAGGGCTCTTGCTGTGTACAGACTGTACGTCGCCTTCCGTATCGCTGGCGGGGCCGGAAACAGGTGCCACCATTTCGGTATTGCGCAGTGTAACGACGCTGTCGCCGGGAGTTACATATACAAGATATGCCCTTGCCAAATAACCGTCGCCCGAAACGCGGTTGATTTCGCAGTCTTCAATCGTTACGTCATATCCCGCGTCAATTACGAACAGAGTATTCGGAACGTCGCCCGCTTTCTTTTCTTCCGTAAATCCTTCATACGCCTGCTCAAACGTGATCCCCTTAAAGGTTACGTTGTTCGCAGAAACGGTTACTTTGCCTTCGGTCGTATAATCATCGCTGTTCAAAGAACCGGCAATGATCGTCTCGCCCTTGCCCGCGCCCTGAATCGTAACATTCGATGCGTCAATCGTCAGATTATCGGTATAAGTACCCGCCGAAATATTCAGCGTATCGCCGAAGCTGAGGTAGTCAAGAGCCGTAGCGAGGCTGCCATATTTTACGCCGCCGATCTCTGCGGCATAGCTGCTGCTCGCCGCACCTAAAAGCCATGTGCCGTTTTCGTTTACAGTCAAAACGAACCCGTATTCTTCCCAACCCTGCGGCACGGGAATTTCCTGCTGCGAAATTGCCGTTCCGATGGGATAATCATAGCCTGCAAGCGGAGCTGCAGAATTAAATTCGTTCCCTTCACCGAGGATAATCAGTCCGTTGCCGGAATCTCCATCCCCGTATTCATAACCGATATCTCTGCCGATAGACCAACCCAAAGTAGGCGTTCCGTTAAAGGAAGTATTGCTGACGGTAACGGCATAATCGCCCCCGTCCGTATTGCGGAGCTGTATGCCGCGGCCGGTATAGTTTTCTAAAATTACGCCGTCAAGCGTAACGTTATGGGCGCCGTTTATATCGACCGCATGTTTGCCTGTATATTCGCCCGTACCTTTCAATGTAACGTTCTCGATCGAAACATTCGCTAAATCGGGGTCTGCGGCCGAATCGTACTGCCCGCTGATTTTCATGAGGCTGACTTTCGTGCTGTTTGAAACGTTAAACGTCAAATCGGAAATCGTAACGTTAGAAGCAATGACCGCAACGGAAGCCTGACCGCCGCTCGTAGAGGCGTTCAGAACGCTCTCATCGCGTCCTGCGCCCTTTACCGTAACGTTATCGCGCGTAATGCGCAGATCGTATGCTGTCAAATCGTATTGACCCTCGGAGATTTCGAGGGTCAACTCTTCAGATGAAGAGTTGGTATTGACCGCATTGAAAGCGCCCGCGATATCCATGAAGGTTTCATAAGTAGCCGTCTCGCCCGAGCCGATCGTCATCTTGGCGTTCGCCTCGACCAAAATCCAGCCTGCCTCGTCGTTTTCCGGCCAGTAAGCCGTATCGGCGCTCGTGATGGCCGCCAGGCCGTACTGTTCATAGCCGGAGATCTTCGCATAGCCGGTGTTGTATCCCTCATATTCGGAATAGGAAGCGCCTGTAATGTCGTCGCTGTAAATCTTATTCAGAGCAAATACGTTGCCCGCACCCAGCGTAACGTTGCTTACGGGTTCATCGTAATCGTCGTCGTTTTTCCACATCAAACCGATATCGCCCCAAACGGCGTCGCCGGAAGCGTCTGTCGCTTCGGCAAAGTTCACGCCCTCGATGGTAACGCCGTCCGCAGCCGCAATGGCGATGCCGACTTTGCCGTAATTTTCGAGCGTAACATTGCTTACCGTAACGTTATCCGCATTGTGGATATTCAAAGCGCTCGCTTCGCCGTTCGCTTCGATCGTAACGTCTTTGATAACGATATTCTGCGCCGCGTCGCCGCCGACTTTCAGAGCGGAAACATTGCCGTCCCCGATCTCCGAACGCACCGTAATGCCTTCGATCGTAACGTCAGAGCCGCGCACGTACATACCGGCCTGATTGCTGATGGCGCTCGTCGTTTCGATGATCGTCGCACCCGCGCCGGATCCCTTGATGCTTACGCCGTCCTGCACGTTCAAAAGATCGCTCGACTGATATACGCCGCTGAACAGGTTCAGCGTTACGGGGCTGTCGCTCGCATTTGCGGCCGCCCAAGCCTCCTGCAGAGAGGTAAACGCCGTTCTGTTGCCGTTTTCGTCTACCAAAGTAGCCGTAGCGAGTTCTTCGTCGCCCGTCGATTCAACGGCATTGTACTGTACGGCCCTGAGGGTAAGCGTAAATTCACCGGTCAAAGGCCCGGTAATGTCAGCGTCCTCCTCTTCGGTGAGCCAGGGCATCGAAATTTCAATGCCGTTCACGTTCGCATTTTCGCCGACCGAGAGGGGCATCCATTTTTCGTAAACGATGCTGTCCGCATTCTTATCAATCGACTGACCGTTATATGTAAACTCAAAAATTTCGAACAGCTGCGCATCCTGCGTTTCGAGCGTTACGAGATAGCGGATATCGATGGAGCTTTCATTGACGATCTCCAAATTCAAGCTGACCGTCTCGCCCTGCGCGATCCCCTGGATAGAAACGTTGCCGTTATCGTCCACAGAGGCGCTGCCGCCGTTCAACAATTTAGCGTCCGTCGTACCGTTTTCGAATACGGTCTCATTGTTGTTTCCGCCGTCCTGATCGTAAGAGGAAACTTTGCCGATCGTAAGGTTCCCGGTTACGTTCACTTCGCCGGTCTGCACGGAAATATTGTGCTGATCGGAAGAGGTAAACAATGCCAGGGTCGCGCCCACGATCAAAGAAGCGCACATCAAAACGATCAACAAAGAAAGAATGATGGTTTTGCTTCTTGTTTCACCTTTTTGCATCTTTTTCTCCTTTTTATTTTTTCCCTTTTTTATGTGAACAACTTACGCTGCCGCATCCCTGCTCTCTCAGTTCAGATGAAAAATTTCTTCAAGATCATCCGTCGAAGCGTTGCTCTGGCCGGCATACACGGTAAACGCGATCGTGCTTTGAGCCGTCCCTTCACTCCCGGACTGATCCGTCGCATCCGCAGGAAGCTCTACTGTGATCGTAATATCGGCAGTGCCGCCCACCGCCAGCTTGCTCCAGTTTCTCTTACCCTGCGAAGCGCCGTCGATCGAGATCGCTATGCCGTTCGCGTTGGTGATCGCGTAATCCACACAGTACAGAATTTCCACCGAAGAGGTGTTTTTGACTGTAAGCGTGATTTCCGCTTTGTCTCCGGGAACGACGTTCGTGAGCTCGAGCGTGGCGTTCTCTGCGTTGTACGCAACTTTGCCGCCCAGCTGGAAGGTATCGTTGCTCTGCAATGTATCCTGCGTTCCTTCGACCAGGCTGAAAAGCGTCGGATCATCACCGAAGTCCACCTCAATCGAAACGTTGCCCGTCGTAACCGTAACGTTTCTGCTCTCGGTTTTGCCGAACAGAGCGAAGGTCGCGCCGACGATGATCACGGCACAGAGAACGATCACGAGCGATGCGGTTAACAACGCAACTCTTTTCGTCTTCATTTTCTTTTCTCCTTCTATTTTTTCTTAATACTTTATCAATATATATATAAATACAATAAAGCCGCAATGATCGGGCGCCGCGCTTAAAACGCCGCGCACCCGCTTAACGTCAAGCCGTTTCGACCTTTTGCACCGCTTTCAGCGTAATATCGAAATCGACTTCCGCGCTCATGATCGTGCCGTTCGAACCGTCGTCCAGCACGCCCTCGTTCGCGGGCAGTTCAACTTTGATCTTGAACACGCCCGCCGCGTTTTCTTCGATCAGAGATCCGAGCGCGATATCCCCGCGCAGTTCGGCCGCCGCCAAAGAAAACGGCTCCACGATCTCGTTGCCTTCCGCGTCCGTTACGGTAACGCGCAGCTGTTCGGTAAGGTTCGCTTCGGGGCTCCCCTCCGCGTATTCTTCCGTTACCACAAGGGCGACGCTGTAATCGAACGCCACGGTGCCTTTGTTTGTAACGCGCAGAGTAACTTCCTGCCATATTCCGGGCACGCAGTTCCCCAGTGAAAACACGGCCGCCCCCTCCTGCGTCAGGTCGACGGGCTGCGCATATTCCGTTGTCGAAGGCTGTGCGGGAACTATGCCGTGCTCATCGGCAACCAAACTCGTTTCGGCGATTTTTTCCAGCCCCACATCGAGAGTCCCCGCTTCGAGACGGTTCGTCGTCTTCGCCGAATCGGAAAAAAGCGCGAACGACGCAACAACCAGCAGCGCTACGCTCAAAAGAGCTACCGCCGCCGCCAATACGATCGCCTTGGTCCTTGTAAACCGCATAATAATTTCCTCCTGTCCGTACCGACGCTCCGTCCGTACGGGCGCATCCCGCACGATTCAGCAGCCGTTCGGGATTCAGTAGCGCATATTATTCTTTGTTTTCGTTCTCGGCGTTCTCTTCGTCGAAAATTTCGGCGTTTACCCCGTCGTCTTCGTCCGGGTCAAGCTCGCCGAAATCAGCCGCCTCATCCGCGTCTGCCGCGGCCGTCTCTTCCGCCGCAGATTCATCTGCAAACGCGGGAGTTTCTTCCGCAACGGGCTCCGCAGCCGCACTTTCGGCCGCGGGTTCTTCGTCCGCGCCCGCTTCGTCGGCCGCCGCCGCTTCGTCGGCCGCCGCCGCTTCCGCAGCGGCTTTCGCGCGCTCGCGCGCCAGGCGGCGCTGTTCGCGGCGGAGGGCCTTTTTCTCCTCTTCGCGGCGGCTGCGTTCGGCCGAAAGATCGCGATAGGTGATATCGATGATATCCTTCACCGCCGAAACCATTTCGGGTTCTTCGATTTTGACGTCGACGGGCTTTTCCTTAATATTTAGGCCCGCGCTGTCGGTATATGCGATAAAGTCGTTGTTCTGAACGGTCAGACGCGCGACCACCGCGCCGCGCTTGAGCATGATGCGCACGACGAGCTTCTTGCCGAGATAAACGCTGGCGCTCTTATCGTTGACGACTTTTTTCACGCCCTCTTTCGTCTCCGCATAGTCTAAAATTTCGTCTACAAACCCTTTCTGCCGCAAAGACAGGCGCCGATACGCTTCCGGATACGGCACCGTTTCGTTGCGGCGCAGCATAACCATCCCCTCCACGTCGGCATCATCGATCGGGGCAGCCATGGCCAGTTCGTCGTTTTGCGGTACCGCCGCCGCTTCCGCCTGTTCGGGAGCCGGCTGCGGCTGTGCGGCTGCAGGAACATATACCGCCCCTGTCGCCTCTTTTCCGACGGGCACAAGTTCGTACGCCTGGTCGTCGACGACTACGATCTTTCCGATCGCGCCTTTCGTCTTGTTTTGGCGCACCAACGAAACGATGATCCAAACGACAAGCGCCAATGCCACCGCGCAGATCACGCATACGCAAACTATGAACAACGGTTCGTTCATTCTCCTCTACCTCCGCTTTTTTTTATTTCATCCAGCTCGCGGCGGAGGCGTTCGATCTCCTCTTCGCGCGCGGCGGCTTCTTCCTCTCTCTTTTCTCGCTTCCTCTCCGAAAGGATCCGCGAAATGTGGATCACTTCATACAACAGTATCAGCGCTGCCGGCAAAATCAGGCATACGACGATGCCCACATTCGTGCGGAAAAACTGTACGACTTTGCCGAGCGCCAGGTTATCCCATTCGACGATCCCGATAACGTCCTCTTCGTCGACATACTGCACTTCGCCCTCGTCGACCGCGTCTCCGTGGCAGACGAACGTCCGCCCCGATTCTCCTTCTTGGATCTCGACGATGCGGTGCGTTACAACGACCTCTCCGCTGCTCGCCGCCTGCCAGTAATAAAACGTGATCACGTTCCCGACTTCCAGCGAATCCAAAAATTCCTGTCTGGCTTCGCGATCTTCCGCATCGGGCGCAGTGTCGATGCAGACGATCGCGCCCGTCGCGATCTCCGGCTCCATAGACCCCGAAGTTACGATGCGGAACTGCCTTCCGAACAGCTCGCCGTCTTCGCCCTGGATTTTATAAGAGATCGAAACGAAAAGACAAGCGATCGCAAGAATTAAAAAAAGAGCGATTACAATGCCCGATAAAACCGAAAGAACCTTTTTAGCCTTTACCGTCATCTTGATTAATCGCCCTCCAAGCTGTATTCAGTTATAATTTCGCATACCAAACCCTGCGCTTCGTTTCCGACGGAAGCGTCGAGCATGAAAATCACGTCAAAATCAAATTTGCCGGAAACACTGCAGGAAACTCCCGTCTCCGCGCAGTCCGCATATGTACCCGTATAAACATTTTCGCCGTTCACGTTGACGGCGATCGTAACATAATCGCTCAGCGAACCGGCCTCGCCGCCCGAAACGCGCACGTTAAAAGCCGAACCGACGCCGCCGTCGGCCGTATAATGCACCGCGTATTCTTCCCCGGGAGCCATATTGCCGAGACTGACCGTTTCGCTGTACGTCCCCCCGTCCTGCTCAATGAGCGGGTCGTTGCTCTTATCGACTATGTACACTGCGCCTATGCACGTACAGGCCAAAACCGCTACTACCACGATTATTAATACAACAAGCGATTTATGTCTCATATGCATTTTATACCGCCTTTGCCAATCACGTACGGCTGAATTTACATATAGTATAACACCGAAAGATGACAATGTCAATATTTTAACGAAATTTTATTGTAAAATTGTTATAATATTTTCGTAAAATCAACGCACTTTTGAGAGACATCGAAAACGCTGTTTATCATAATATTACGATTTTTCATTTAATAATCCGATGAGAAGCGACGTCCGGGACATATCCGCTCCATATCGGCCAATATCCTGTGCGCAATCGGATTAATGGGCCGTGTTCGGCATATATTTTTTGTAAAATGTGTAATATTTTTGAAAAAAACAGCAAAAATATTCCCCGGGGTATTGACTTTTGCGCAAAAATGGTTTATTCTATTAAAAATATTATTTTATAAGGAGGGGATCATAATTGTTTTGCCAAGACTGCGGAAATAAGCTTACGCTGAAATTCTGTGAAAACGAAGGACTCGTCCCCTATTGCGACGAATGCGGAGAGTTTAAATTCCCGCCCTTTAAAACGGCTGTAAGCATGGCGGTCGTCAACAAATCGCAGGACCGTATCTTAATAGCGAAGCATACGAACGGCGACAATCTTTTGCTTGCCGGATATGTAAAAAAAGGAGAAGCCGCCGAAAAGACGATCATCCGCGAGATCCGCGAAGAGACCGGACTGAACGCCGTAAAACATCGCTATATCGGTTCGCGCTACCACGAACCGCGCAACGTGCTTATGCTCGGCTTTGTCGTTGTCGTATCCGAAGGAGAGGTAAAACTCAACGCCGACGAGATCACGGAGGCGAAATGGTGCGATTTCGATGAAGCATTGCGCCTCGTCTGCCACGACTCGACTGCCGAATATTTCCTGAAAACGGCCATCGCCGAACTGAAAAAGGGTAAAATCTGACCGAAAATTCAACAACATTCAAAGCAAAAAAGCCTCCCGCGCATCGATTCGATCGGAACGCGGGAGGCTTTTTTATCTGCCTTGATCCTTATTTCTTTTGGAAATTTTCGCAGCAAGTGCATTTATCCGCACTGCAATCGCAGGTATTCCCTACCATGATCCTGTCCAGCGTGCAGTTCTTTCCTTCGCAGTTGAACATACAATCGGAAACTTCGCACCCGATGGCGTGGTTGATTCTGTCCATTTTAATCACCTCCCGCATTTATTATGCGCAGCTTTCCGCGGATTATGAAAGAAAGGGTTGACATTTTTCTTTCGCCGTTGTACAATAATCGTAACAATTTACAGGAGAGCATGCACCATGAAAGTCATACTCAAACAAGACGTAAAAGGCACGGGAAAAAAGGGAGACATCATCGACGTCAGCGACGGTTTCGCCAAAAATTTCCTTTTGAAGAAGGGATTGGCGGAGCAGGCATCCTCCGTGGCCGTAAACAGTTTAAAATTGCAAAAAGAAGCGGAAGAGAGAAGAAGGGCGGAAGAGGCGCAGCGGATACGCGAGCTTGCACGCTCTATGGATAAATCCAAGATCACCGTTTCCATAAAATGCGGTGAAAACGGAAAAGTGTTCGGCAGCGTAACCTCCAAAGAGATCGCTTCCAAACTCGCCGATCTCGGCTTCGAGATCGACAAGAAAAAGATCCTGCTCAAAGAAGCGATCAAAACCGTGGGAGATTATGCGGTAGAAGTCCGCCTTTCCGAAGGCGTTTCCGCCAAAATCTTCGTAACGGTAGTTCCGGAATAATCCCAACCTTGCGCGGCAAAACTTTCCGCGCAAGTCAAAACACGATCGAGTCTAAGCATGCGCGCGCAGGTTTACACAACCGCGCGCGCATGCTTTTTCTTTTTTCTTCCTTCGCACGCTCCCCTTTTCCGCCGCAGCCGCACTCCATTTACCGCTTGCGAAGCGGGCGGCGTTCTCTGCAGCGCCGCATATGCGCAGACGCACAGAAACAGGATCCCCAGTCCGCCCAATAAAGGATACACGACCTCGACGATCGTTTTCAGCCCGAAGCGCGAAAGCCCGAAAGCGGCCGCCGCAACGGCGATCCTCCAAATCCGAGGATTTTTCGAATCCGTACACCGCTCGTGCAGCGGATAATAGGAAGAAAACAGCGTCGTTACGATCCCAAAGGCGGAAACGGCGGCAAAGATCTTCCCCGCAGCGCCGCCTCCGATCGCGTACAAGAGAGGCATATCCGCCCCGGCGGCTCCCGCCCCTTCCGCGAATACGGTCGCCAAGATCACGGCAATGCTCGCCCCGATGATGACTGCGGCCGCGAGCCCCGCCGCCAAACATCCGCCCATTCCCTTCCCGCCCGCTCTCGCCCCGAGATCGCAGACGACGGGAGCGGCCAAAAAAATATTCATCCCCGAATACAAAAAAACGGCCGCCATTCCGTTGAAAGCGTCCTGCGAAGGCGAGAACGTATATCCGAAATCGAGATCCCCGAAGGCGAGCCACACGACGAACGCGAGGATCGCCGGCACCAGGCAGAGATTCACCGTGCCGATGGCGCCGATGCCCCTGCCGCATAAAAAGAATACGAGCGCCAATACCGCCAGCGAAAGGATCGGAATATTTTTCGGGACGCCGAACCCCTGGCTCATCACCGAATCGAGCCCGGCGAGCATGCCCGCGCATACGGCGAGCAGACAGCCCAAAACAAACAGGCGCACCGCAGGAGCAAATTTTTTGAACGCGGCGCGAAGCAGTCCGTCGAACCCGCCGAATTTATTCCCTCCGTAAAACAGCAGAGAAAACCCCATAAAGAACAGCGCCGCCGCGAGGTAGGAATAGGCGGCAAAGCCCTCGGAAGGGAAAAAGCGCACCAGTTCCGCCCCCGAAACAAACCCCGCGCCGACAACCGTTCCCACGAGCGTCGCACAGGTTCTTACGGCCGAAGCCGCATTTTTGCAACGTATGTTCATGGAAATAATGTATGCGCGCGCAACCCGAAATATAGCGCCGCCTCGTTTTTTACGTCCGTTTGCAAGCCAAAAAAACGCGCCCGTCCCGCCCCTGCCTGCGGGCATGCTCGAAAATCGCCGTACCGTTGGAGGCAAAACTTATTTTCCGAAGAAATTCTCCGGATGGATGACGTGTTCCGCCCGAATATCCGCCCTGCTCAGCCGTTCGTCTTTTAAAACGGTCGCGCGCTGTAAAATGCGGTTTCCGTACTTCTTCCGCAAAGCGTCCACCGTTTCTTCCAGCCGTTCCGCCTTCCGTTCGCTCAAAATATCCGTGAAGAGATTCATTTGGTCCTTCCCTCCCGTAAAATCGCGCACGGAAACGCTGACCGCACGCACGGGAGATCTCCACGGATATACCCGGCGGAACAAATCGAACGCGCAGTCGGCGATATCCGCCGCAGAACGGGACGGCAGCGGCATTTTCCCCTGTTTCGCGAATCGCGCCAGCGAAGAATCGGTCGCCCCCACGCAGACCGTACGGGCCTTTCCGAACGCGCTCTCCCGCAAGCGCGCCGCGACCGCGTCGGAAAGCAGAAGTATGAGCATATACACCTCCTCTTCGTCCGTCAGGTCGCGGTAATTGGTCAGGCTGTTCCCGATGCTCTTGACGTTCTCTTCCTCTTCCTTTTTGACGACGGGAGACGCGTCTTCCCCGTTTGCGAAGGCGTGCAGATACGCTCCCCATTTTCCCAACCAGTCTTTAAGCAGCGCGGCGTCGGTATTCGCGAGGCTTCCTATGGTATGCACGCCGCGCAGATCCAGCTTTCTCTTGGTCGCAGGCCCTACGTACAGCAACTCGTCCGCAGGCAGAGGCCATACGATTTCGCGGTAATTTTCGGGGGTGATCTCGGTGATCGCGTCCGGCTTTTTGATGTCCGAACCGAGCTTGGCAAAGACCTTGTTCCAGCTTACGCCGATGCTCACCGTCAGTCCGAGCTCCCCCTTGACCGCCGCGCGAATTTTTTCCGCGATCGCTTTTCCTCCGCCGAACAGCCCCGCGCTGTCCGTTACGTCCAGCCAGCACTCGTCGATCCCGAATGCCTCCACCCGGTCGGTAAACCGCTCGTAAATTTTTCGGACTTGCTTGGAAACGCGCAGATACGCCGAAAAATCCGCGGGGATCTCCTGCAATTGCGGACATTTCTTCTTCGCCTGCCAATACACGTCCCCCGTCTTAACGCCGGCCTTCTTTGCGAGGTCGTTTTTTGCCAGCACGATGCCGTGCCTCTCCTCGCGGCTGCCGCATACGGCAACGGGGCGGCCGCGCAATTCCGGATGTCTCAGCAGTTCGACCGAAGCGTAAAAGTTATTCAGATCGCTGTGCAGGATCGTTCTCAAAGCCTTTCCCTCTCCACAAACCACCGTTCCCCCTCCTCTTCATAATAAAGGCGTTTTTCTCTTCCGCCGATCATGCAGGTATACCGCACGGGGAGGATCGACGCCACGCGCGACGGAGCCCGCTCGATAAATTTTACGCGGTCGACCGCATATCTCCTGCCGTCCGACCATACGAGGAAGAGGGGCCGCATCCCTCCCTTCTGCAAAAATCGGACGATCACTTCGACGTAGATCTTTTCGTATTCCATACCGATATTTTGCGGAAAGCGATATTTTTCTATCCGCCGCACATACTCAACCAAAGAAAATCCGAAACCGCGCCGCAAACGGCGGTGTTCCGTCTCTTGCCGAAAAACAATAATTGCATTATACTGTAAAAAATTGAACCATACTGTAATAAAAAAGGAGAAATATTTATGCCCGAAAAAAATAAAGTCGCCGTTATCGGATGCGGCTTCGTCGGTTCCGCCTGCGCGTTCACCCTCATGCAGCACAGTCTGTATTCCGAAATGGTCCTCATCGACGTCGACCGAGCCCGCGCCGAAGGCGAGGCGATGGATATCAGCCACGGCCTGTTGTTCGCCAAGCCCATGAACATCTATGCGGGAGGTTACGACGACCTTGCCGACGCCTCCATGATCATCATAACCGCGGGAGCGAACCAAAAGCCCGGAGAAACGCGCCTGGATCTCGTACGAAAAAACACGAAGATACTTTTATCCGTCCTTGCCGAAATCGAAAAGCGGAATTACCGAGGCAACATTCTCATCGTATCCAATCCGGTGGATATCCTCACGCGCGTCGCGCAGAGGCATTCCGCCCTGCCCGAAGAGCGCATATTCGGTTCGGGCACCGTCCTCGATACGGCCCGCCTGAAATATCTTCTCGGCGAGCACCTGTCCGTCGACAGCCGCAGCGTACACGCATTCATCATCGGCGAACACGGAGACAGCGAGATCCCCGTATGGAGCAGCGCCAACGTTTCGGGCGTACCCCTGCACGATTTCTGCGAGATGCGCGGTTACTACGACCACGACAATGCCATGCTCGAAATCGGAGAGAGCGTGAAAAACAGCGCGTACGCCATCATCGAGCGGAAGGGCGCGACCTATTACGGCATCGCGATGGCCGTACTGCGCATCTGCGAAGCGGTCGTGCGCGACGAAAAATCCATTCTGCCCGTATCTGCCGCTCTGCACGGAGAATTCGGCATCGAAGGAGCAACGCTCAGCGTTCCCGCCATACTCGGCAAAAACGGCGTAGAAAAGATCGTCCCCATTTCCCTCAGCGAAAGCGAATTGACGCGCCTGCGCTATTCCGCAGACATGCTTAAAAGCGTATTCGAAGATTTATGATAAATCCCGCATCGCGCATCGATCCGCCCGAACGGCAAAAAAGCACCGACAAATCCGGTCGGTGCTTTTAATATCCTGTTTGCTATAATAAAAAGTGCGTCGAATTTTGACGAATCAAAAATTACAGCGCGCTTATGTTAAACCAAAGCGGCAGATCCGTTGCCGGCGGAGTCGGGGGCCTTTGTTCGCAAACCTTTTTTATCAAATCACGGATGCGCTTCAATTACCGGTAACGGGTATTCCGCGCGGAAAAACATCTGAGCGCCAGCGAATGAGAGGTAATTACCATGCAAACGATCTTATCCTTTTCCACCCTTGCCGATTACGCGCAGGAGCTGCGCGGCGTCGCTGTACGGGCAGAACTCAGCAAAGAACAGTTTGCGGCGCTTTTGGAAATTTTCGATTGCTATGTCGAAGACCACCCGCATTATCACTGCCGCTTCCGAAACGACGCCAAAAACGAGATCATCGTGTGTCTCGACATCGAAAAATAACGCTCACCCTTCAAACATTTTCAAAAATTCTCTGACCGCAAAGGAAATCGGCTGATTTTTCGGGAAAGCGATCCCCACCGAGCGGGCGGGCAGAGCCGGTTCCGTCTTGATCTCGAGCAGGCTCCCTTCTTCCAGTTCGCGGCGCACGTATTCCCGCGGCACGCAGGCGATCCCGACGCCGTTCCCCGCAAGTTTGATCATCAATTCCAAACTCCCGCACTCGATCTCCGGGTGCAGGTGCACGCCGATCGAATGCGAAAAATTGATGATCGCCTTGCGCGTTACCGTATTTGCGCCGAGCATGAGCAGCGGATAATCGTGCATGCTCTTCAGCGGCTGCACGCTTTCGGAGAGAGTCGCATATTTTTCATTGGCGACAAAGGTATCGTGCAGCGGCATCATCACGCTCGAAAGCACGAAATCCTTATCGTCGACGGGAAGATTCAAAAAAGCAACGTCGCAGCGGTTGTTTTTGAGAAGTTCAAGCGTTTCGGTCGTGATGCAGTTGATCAGATTCAGCTTTACTTCCGGGTACTTTTCATGATATTCCGCGATCTTATCGATAAGCGCATACGAAAAAATCGTATCCGACGCACTGATGCGGATCGTGCCCGTGGCGGTCGTATTCATTTCCTTGAGCTTGTTTTCCGCCTCGTCCAGCTCCCGCAAAGCCCTTTCCACGATGGGAAAGATCTGCTTTCCGCTCTGTTCGGAAAGTTCCATCCCGCGGTGCGTACGGTTAAACAGCGAAACGCCGAGCTGCCCTTCCAGCTGTTTGATCGCCTGCGAAACGGCCGGCTGACTGATAAACAGTTCGTCTGCCGCGCGCGTCAGGCTGCCGCATTTCGCCACGGTGTAAAATACCCTGTACAGTTCCAGATTGACCATAGATCCTCCGTTCATGTCCGTCCGCGGAAGCCCGTTTTACTTCCCGACGCAGAATTTGGCAAAAATTTCATCGATGATACGCTCGTTCGCCGTCTCTCCGCTGATCTCGCCGAGGGCTTCCCACGCCTCTTTTAAATGCATTCCCAAAAGATCGAGCGGAACGCTGCCGCACGCCGCGCAAGCTTCTCCGATCGCCCTCTCCGCACGGCGCAGGGCGCCGTAATGGCGCTCTTCGATTATGAATTGCGCGTCCGCGCGATACCCTTGCATGCTCATGCGAAACATCTTTTCGCGCAGGGCGTCGATATTCTCGCCCGTCTTGGCGGAAACGCGTATATCCGCAGGAGGCGCTTCGGCGCTCTCTTCCCCCAAGTCCGTCTTGTTGTACACGACGAGCTTTTTTTTATCCGCAAGAGAGTCGTATATCTCCCTGTCCTCGGCAGACATCTTTTCGGATGCGTCGAGGATAAACAATACCAGATCCGCCCCTTCCAGCAGACTTTTTGCGCGGCGGATGCCGATGCTCTCGATCGCGTCGTCGCTGTCGCGGATGCCGGCCGTATCGTACAGGTTGAACCGTACGCCGCCGATTTCCAGCGATCCTTCCACGACGTCGCGCGTCGTTCCCGCAACGGAAGAGACGATCGCCTTATCCGCACCCAGCAGCGCATTGAGAACCGAGCTCTTGCCCGTATTCGGTTTGCCCGCCAAGACGACGGAAACCCCGTCCTTTATCTTTTTTCCCGTTTTATAAGTCGAAAGAAGCGCGCGCAGATCTTTCCCCATTTTTTCCAGCGGTTCGCGCACGTTTAAAAGTTCGGTACGCTCGATATCTTCTTCCGGGAAATCGATATCCGCGTCGATCCCCGCCAAAATTTCCGTGAGTCTGTCCTGCAGTTCTTTCGCCGCTCCCGTCAGGCGCTCGGCGTACAGCAAATACCCGGCGCGCACCTCCGCCTCGCTCTCCCCGTTGATCATATCCACGAGCCCTTCCGCGGAGGAAAGCGAAAGTTTTCCGTTCATAAACGCGCGTTTTGTAAATTCTCCCCGTTCGGCCGGCCGGCAGCCGCAGGCGACCGCCCTTTTCAGCACCCCGCGCGCGATACTCGTACCGCCGTGGCAATGAAATTCCACCACGTCCTCTCCCGTAAAGCTGTGCGGCGCGCGAAAGTAGACGCACAGGCCGTAATCGCAGAAAGTCCCGCAATCGATCTCTCCCGGGTACATCCGGTAAGGCTCGAACCTGCCGACGGGCGTCTTTCCTTTCGGCGAAAACATCTTTTCCGCCACGGCGAGCGGAGAATCTCCGCTGATGCGGATCACGGCGACCCCTCCCCTTCCGGGCGGCGTCGATATCGCGGCTATATTTTCGCTCTTCATCCCTTCATCCACTCCTTTTACGGGAATTATATCATAAAAAACGGCGATCTGTCAATAAATCGCCGCCGACGCGCCAAAAGAGACGGCCCCGCATGACTGCGGGGCCGAAGCCTGTTTTCGGCATCAAGAAAAAAAGTCGTCGGAACTGTTCGGGCCGCCGTTCTTCGGCCCTTCGGAACCTTCGGTTCCGTTTCCCGCCGTGCCCGAGTTGCCGTTCCCCGTCCCCTTCTTTTCGGAAAATTCGCCGAACGGATCGCTTTCTCCGCCCGACTTCGAAGAAAATTCGCCGAACGGATCCTCCGGCTCGCGCGGCGCTCCCTGCCCGCCGTAAGGGCCGGCGTTCGGATTCTGCCCGTAGGGGGAGCCGTAACCGCCCCCGTAAGGATTTCCCCCGTAAGGGTTGCCGCCGTACGGCCCGTACTGCGACTGCTGCATGCGCCGGTATTGTTCCGCGCGCGCCGCCATAAACCGTTCGTAATCGACGGGGAGCCTGTTCCTGTATGCAAAGATCAGGAAAGCGGTCAGAACAGGCAAAATCGCACAGAGGATGACCATCCAGATATACGAAGCGGGGCAGTATCTGCGGAAAAACGCGATAAACAGGAATACCGCGGCGAGCGTATACAGCAGGTAGAAAATATATTCTAAAATCAGCGCTACGTTCATCATCTGCACGATCGCAGGGTTTAAACTGCCGGTAAATTCGATGCTGATATACGTTCCGTTCGCGTTCGTCTCCGTTACGATGTTGTACAACACGCCCTCTCCCTGCGCAAAAATATACGTCTGGGGAAAATACTGCAATGCATAACAGACGCAAAGCAAAACTTCCAAAACCATCGCATACAGCCCGATATGCTTCAGCTTCGCATTGCCGCCGAGCCGCATCTCCCCCGCAAGTTCGCCCATCAAAAAAGTACTCGCAAAGGGAACGAACGCGCACCATACGAGCTTATTCTTGCCCGCCTTTTTCGCCATCGTGCTCAAGCCGATCGCCTTAAAGGCATAGATCACGAGATAAATTGCCGCCGCGATCGTATAAACGGCCCACGGCTGAAGCATGGTAAAGCCGTATGCCCGCGCGTACAGCGGATTCCCGAAATTGAAAACAATACCGAATACAATAAAAAATTCCATAATCTACTCCGTTCCCGGATTATTCTATTCCCCGAACAGGTCAAACCCGTAGTCGACGCTCCGCAGGGTCAGCCCTTTGGCGGGCATCGTCTTGCCTAAAAGATCTCTTTTCCCTCCGCCGAGAGCCTCCTCCACCGCAGAAACAGGAAGTTTTCCCGTCCCGCATTCGAGGATCGCTCCCGCCATGATACGGACCATATTGTATAAAAAGCCGTTGCCGCACACGTCGATATGCACGCCGAACACTCTTTCCCCGCATTCGTCGGCCCACGGCACCGGTTTTGCCGAATATACGGTACGCACCGTCGTCTTCACCGAGGATCCCGTCGAAGAAAACGCCGCGAAATCGTGCTCGCCCTCCAACAGGCGGGCGCATTCGCCCATCCGCGCAAAATCCGGGCTTCCCGCAAAGCGCGCCGCATACCGTTCGAGCAGCGGATTTTCCCTGCGCGAAAAATAGGCGCTGTAGCGATACGTTTTTTTCTTTGCCGAACGGCAGGCGTCGAACTCTTCGGACACCGCCGCGCTCTTGAGAACGCGCACCGCGGGCGGCAAAAACACGTTCAGCGCATCGGCGACCCGCTGCGGCTGAATGCGGATCTTCTCCGGCAGATCGAAATTGCAGACCTGCCCGGCCGCATGTACGCCCGCATCCGTGCGGCCGCTGCCCGTAACGCGCACTTCCGCTCCGAACGCTTCCCGCACCGCCCGTTCCAGCTCGCCCTGCACGGTCGGGCCGTTATTCTGTATCTGCCAGCCGCTCAGGTGGGTGCCGTCGTAACTGACCAAAAGGGCTGTATTCATGGCAATCACCTAAAATCTCATTAACGCACTCTTCATTTTTATCCCAGGAAATAGTTGATGATATCAAATTTGCCGCCGAAATAAATATTCAGGAACACCACTCCGGTGATCAAGCCGCCCAAAACGAGCAGTCCCAAAAGGTCGCGCCAGGTAAAAACAAGTTTTTTATACTTCGTCCTGCCCTTCGCCCCGCTGTAACAGCGGGCTTCCATCGCGTCGCCGAGGTCCTGCGCGCGCCGGAACGCGCTCACAAGCAGAGGCACCAGCACGGGGATCATCGCCTTTGCGCGCTTGATCAGCCCGCCCGTTTCAAAATCCGCTCCGCGCGCCTTCTGCGCCGCAATGATGCGGTTCGTTTCATCCGTCAGCGTGGGGATAAAGCGCAGCGCGATGCTCATGATCAGCGCGAGCTCGTGTACGGGAAAGCGGATCCACTTGAGGGGGGTAAGCAGGCTCTCGATGCCGTCCGTCAGCGCCACGGGCATCGTCGTCAGCATCAGAACGGAAGTCCCCATGACCAGCAAAAACAGCCGCAGGGAAATAAAGATCATGTTGATGATCGCTTCCCAGGAAATCCTGATAAATTTCCACTGCCACAGCATGTGCAATTCGTCGTTCGAAGAATAAAAGAACAGATTGAGGATCGCGGAAAATATGATCAGGAACAGGATCATCTTCACAGACCGCAGCACGCTGCCGAACGGAACGCGCGCGAGAAACACGATAAAGATGAGGAACAGCGTTACCGCCGCCAGCCCGAAAAAGTTCTTCGCGAGAAATACGGCCACGATGTAGGCGATCACGAACACGATCTTCGCGCGCGGATCCATGTTGTGCACGAAAGATTTCGCGGGATAATATTGCCCGAAGGTTACGTCATTGATCATTCTGTATCCCTCCCTCCGCCTTCCACAGAGCGAGGACCTTATGCGCAAAGTCGTCGCAGGTAAAATCGGTTTCCAACTCGATTCCTCTTTCCTTCAGAAGGAGAGCGCATTTCGCCGTTACCGGCACATCGAGCCCCAGAGAAAGCAGCTCTTCCGTATGGCGGAACAGCTGTGCGGGCGGACCTTCCATCACGACTTTCCCTTCCGAAAAAACGGCTGCCCGCGTACAGTTTTCGGCGATCTCGTCCATATCGTGCGATACGATCACGATCGTTTTGCACCATCCGCCGTGAATGGAATGCAGCAGCTCCATCAGCTCTTTTTTTCCGAGCGGATCCAGCCCCGCGGCAGGTTCGTCCAAAATGAGGATTTCGGGTTTTGTAACGATCACGCCCGCGATGGCGGCGCGCCGCTTCTGCCCTCCCGAGAGTTCGAACGGCGATTTATCCTTTACCCGCGCGTAATCCAGACCCACCGTCTCGATCGCCTCTTTTACGGCGGCGTCCCTCTCTTCCTGCTTCATTTCCTTTCGGAAATTTTTCAAACCGAACGCGACGTCTTTTTCCACCGTTTCGGCAAACAGCTGATACTCGGGATATTGGAACACCATCCCTACTTTCGAGCGCAGTTCCACAAAATTGCACTTTTTATCCGCCAGGTCGTACTCGCCGACTTTCAGGCTTCCGTCTGTCAGCCGTATCAGCGCGTTCAGATGCTGTACGAACGTCGATTTTCCGCTCCCGGTATGGCCGATGATGCCGAAAAACTCCCCTTCCTCGACGGTGAGGTCCACTCCGTTCAGCGCCCTGCTCGCGAAGGGCGATTTTGCACTGTACGTATACGTCAGTCCTTTCGCAACGATCCGCATATTCCCTCCGCCAGTTCTTCCGCCGTAAACGCGTTTCCCACGGGCATGCCCGCTTCCTGCAATACTTTGCAGATATACGCGGCGCGCGGCAGGGTCAGGTTGTACATCTCCAGCTCGTCGCTGCGCGCGAATATCTCTTCGGGCGCTCCGTCCATCACGATTTCCCCGCGGTGCATGACGACTGCCCGATCCGCCTGAAGCGCCTCGTCCATAAAATGCGTGATGAGGATCACCGTCATGCCGCGCTCTTTGTTGAGCTTCTTTATGACGTCCATCACTTCCCGCCTGCCCTTGGGGTCGAGCATGGCGGTCGATTCGTCCAAAATCATGATCTTCGGCATGATCGCAAGCACGCCGGCAATGGCCACCCGCTGTTTCTGCCCGCCCGAGAGCCTCGTCGGCGTCGACTGGCGGAACTCCTGCATGCCTACGGCGTCCAACGCAAATTCGATCCTTTTTCCGATCTCCTCGCGCGGCACGCCGATGTTTTCGGGGCCGAAAGCCACGTCGTCCTCAACGATCGAAGCGACCGTCTGATTGTCGGGATTCTGAAAGACCATCCCCGCATTTTTTCGTATTTCAAACGTCATTTTTTCGTCCGACGTATCCATCCCGAACACCGTAACCTTGCCGGAAAGCGGGGTCAGAAGGACGTTGACGAGCTTTGCGAGCGTCGACTTTCCGCTCCCGTTCCTCCCCAGCACGGCGACGAACTGCCCCTCTTCGACGGAGAGATTTACCCCCCGCAGGGCGAGGTCCCGTCCGTCTTCCCGGTACGAAAAATTCACGTTTTCGAACTTCACTGCTTCCATAGGTCAACATTATAACAAAAGCGGAAGAATTTAACAACGATTTTGACCCGCATTCTTCCGATTTCACCCTTTCATGATAAATATTTAACAAATTTCACCCATTTATATTGACTAATTTTTTGAAAAACATTATAATATTAGAGAAATGCGGGCGCAAGCCCGCCGTTTCGTGTATCCACAGAGAAAAAAGTTATTCGGAGGTTATATTTTCTATGAAGAAGATGACGATCGACGGCAACACCGCCGCCAGCCACGTCGCTTACGCGTTCTCGGAAGTCGCGGCGATTTACCCGATCACGCCCTCTTCCCCGATGGCGGAAGTCGCGGACGAATGGGCCACCGCAGGCCGCGTAAACATGTTCGGCCAAAAGCTTCGCCTTGCGGAGATGCAGTCGGAGGGCGGCGCGGCGGGCGCTGTGCACGGTTCCCTTTCCGCCGGCGCTCTGACCACCACGTATACCGCAAGCCAGGGGCTTCTCCTCATGATCCCCAACATGTATAAGATCGCGGGCGAACTGCTGCCCACCGTCTTCCACGTTTCGGCGCGCGCGATCGCCGCGCATTCGCTGAATATCTTCGGCGACCATCAGGACGTCATGGCGTGCCGCCAGACCGGTTTCGCAATGCTCGCTTCCGGCTCGGTACAGGAAGTTATGGACCTTGCGCTGGTCGCGCACCTGTCCACGCTGAAAGCCAAAGTGCCTTTCCTGCACTTCTTCGACGGCTTCAGAACTTCCCACGAAGTTTCCAAGATCGACGTTATCGACTACGACGAAATGAAAGCGCTCGTCGACATGAAAGACATCGACGACTTCAAGAGCCGCGCGCTCAACCCCGAACACCCGATCCAGAAGGGCACGGCGCAGAACGGGGACACCTACTTCCAGAACCGTGAAACGGCGAACAAATATTACAACGCCACCCCCGCCATCGTCGAAGAGATGATGGAAAAGGTCAACAAGCTCACGGGCAGGAATTACCATCTGTTCGACTACTGCGGCGCACCCGACGCGGAAAACGTCGTCGTCATCATGGGCAGCGGCGCGGACGCGATGGAAGAGACCATCAACAAAATGAACAAAGAGGGCCACAAGGTCGGTCTCATCAAAGTCCGCCTGTACCGCCCGTTCGTTGCGGACAAGTTCGTCGCGGCGATCCCCAAGACCTGCAAAAAGATCGCGGTGCTCGACAGGACGAAAGAGCCCGGCTCCCTCGGCGAGCCCCTCTACCTCGACGTTTGCTCCGCACTCTTCGAAAAGGGCGTTTCCAAGATCAAAGTGGTCGGCGGCAGGTACGGCCTCGGCTCGAAAGAGTTCAACCCGTCCATGTGCTATGCGGTATATAAGAACCTCGAGCAGAAAGAGCCGAAAAACCACTTCACCGTCGGTATCTACGACGATCTGACCAACACTTCCCTCGACTTCTCCGAGAAATACGACGCAGCCCCCGAAGGCGCGATCTCCTGCAAATTCTACGGTCTCGGTTCCGACGGCACGGTCGGTGCGAACAAAGATTCCATCAAGATCATCGGCGACCATACCGACATGTACGCGCAGGCTTATTTCTTCTATGATTCCAAGAAGTCGGGCGGCATCACCGTTTCGCACCTGCGTTTCGGCAAGACGCCCATCCAGTCTTCTTACCTGATCGACAGCGCAGACTTCGTCGCCTGCCACAACCCTTCCTACATCACCCGTTACGACATGCTCACGGACGCGAAGGAAGGCGGCAAATTCCTTTTGAACTCCCCTTGGAACACCCTCGAAGAGCTCGAAAAGAACCTGCCCGCGAAGGTAAAACAGCAGATCGCCAAAAAACACCTCAAATTCTATAACATCGACGCGATCAAGATCGCTTCCGACATCGGCCTGAACGGCAAAACGAGCACGATCATGCAGTCCGCGTTCTTCTACATCAACGACTCGATCATGCCCTACGACCAGGCAGCCGACTACATGAAGAAGGCCGTATACAAGAAGTTCTCCCGCAAGGGCGACGCGGTCGTCAACATGAACTACGCGGCGATCGATTCCGCAAAGAGCGGCCTCGTCGAAGTCAAATACCCCGCAAGCTGGGCGAACGCGACCGAAGGCGCGCCGATGGCGGCCGTTGCCGACAACGAATACTTCAAGAACGTCGTACATCCCATCCTCGTTCTCGAAGGCGACAAACTCCCCTCCTCCGCGTTCAATGCGGACGGTTCGGTCCCCGTCGGAACGACCAAATTCGAAAAGCGCGGCGTAGCCGTAAAAGTACCGAAGTGGGTCGCTGAAAACTGCATCCAGTGCAACCAGTGCTCCTTCGTCTGCCCGCACGCCTGCATCCGCCCCGTAGTCATCGACGACGCGACGGCAAAACCCGATACGTTCGAAACCAAGCCCACGACCGGCCTCAAAGGCACGCAGTTCCGCATGCAGGTTTCTCCTCTGGACTGCATGGGCTGCGGCGTATGCGCGAATGTCTGCCCCGGCATGAAGGGCAACAAAGCGCTCGTCATGGTACCGTTGGAAGAAGTGGTCGACGCAGATTCCAAGAACTGGGATTATTCGCAGGAAGTCAAACAGGCGGATACCTCCTCCATCAAGAGGACGACCGTCAAGGGCAGCCAGTTCAATCAGCCGCTCTTCGAGTTCTCCGGCGCCTGCGCAGGTTGCGGCGAGACCCCTTACGTCAAAGTCGTTACCCAGATGTTCGGCGACCGCATGGTCATCGCCAACGCTACGGGCTGCTCCTCCATTTACGGCGGTTCTTCCCCTACGTGCCCGTACACCGTCAATAAAGACGGCCACGGCCCCGCATGGGCAAACAGCCTGTTCGAAGACAACGCGGAATTCGGCTACGGCATGAACCTCGCGTACAGCGCACGCCGCACCAAGCTCGCGGCGGAAGTCAAAGAGCTTGCCGAAAACGGCTGGAAGGACTACGCGGAAGGCAAAGCCGCCTGCGAAGAATGGCTCGCCAACATGGAAGACGCGGAAGGCAGCAAGGCTGCGGCGGAAAAGCTCGTCAAGGCTTTGGAAAGCTGCAAAGACTGCGGCTGCGAATCCGACGCCCTCTGCAAAGAGATCTATAAAGCTAAAGACTGCCTCGTGAAGAAATCCGTCTGGATCTTCGGCGGCGACGGCTGGGCATACGACATCGGCTACGGCGGACTCGACCACGTTCTCGCTTCGGGCGAAGATGTCAACGTTCTCGTACTCGACACCGAAGTTTATTCCAACACGGGCGGCCAGGCTTCCAAGTCCACCCCTACCGGTTCGGTCGCGAAGTTTGCTTCCTCCGGTAAGAGAGTCAAGAAGAAAGACCTCGGCATGATGGCGATGAGCTACGGCTATGTGTACGTCGCACAGGTCGCAATGGGCAGCAACAAACAGCAGTTCCTCAACGCGCTCATCGAGGCGGAAAAATATCACGGACCTTCGCTGATCATCGCATACGCGCCCTGCATCAACCACGGCATCAACATGAGCAAGAGCCAGGAAGAAGAAAAGCGCGCGGTCGACTGCGGCTACTGGCAGCTGTATCGGTACAATCCTACCTTGAAAGAAGAAGGAAAGAACCCCTTCACGCTCGACAGCAAGGATCCTACCGCCAGCTATCAGGAATTCATCCTCGGCGAAACCCGTTACAGCTCTTTGAAGAAGACGCAGCCCGACGTTGCGGAAAAACTTTTCGAAGAGAGCGAAGAAGAGAGCAAAGCCCGTCTCGAAGGCTACAAAAAGCTTGCGAACAAGGAATAATCTCTCCGCAATTTAAAAATAACGCTGAAAGCGGCGGGCAATGCCCGCCGCTTTTATAATTTCAAAACGCGCCCTCACATTTAAGCGAGGGCGCGTCTCGTATTGAACCTGATTTGTGCCTTGTAATCATCTGCCTCGAAAATCAACGCCGATCGGGAACGCGCGTATCGTCGTCCGTACAGTTTAAAGGTATTGCGTACTGATTTTTTTAATTATCGACAGTTTCTGCTTTATCAAAAATTCGTCTTTGAATAAATGCAAATAAAAATATAATCGGTAAAACAGAAAAGAGTAGTGCCATAAAAACCGCCCCGATATCGTAACTCATCGGATCAGCGATCGCCGCGGTAAGGATCGGCAATGTAAACAAGGTTTGGTCTTTCGTAATTATCATGGGAATCAAAAAATTGTTCCACGATGCGATAAAAGCCACGAAAAAAGCAAAAAATAATTTATCTAGAATAAACGGGAATGCGATTTTTAACATTACAGTTCCTTCATTTGCTCCGTCCAATCGTGCCGCATTTAATATTTCATTCGGGATAAACTGATTGATATTGCGTAAATATATTAGGATTTTAAGATTGATAATAAACGGAATTACCAATCCAATAAAGGTAGAATACATTCCTAATCGATTAATGGTTTCAATTTGTCCAACCAAATAAGTCGGTTGAGGCACGATTGACAAAGCAATGATTAATGACCATAGTATTTGTTTCCCTTTGAAATTAAATTTGCAAACCGAATACGCAGCAAGCTCCATAACAATAACGGAAAATCCGGCGGTCAGAAAACTGCTGGAAAAGCTATTAAACAGTACTCTGCCAACTGAGTACTTGTTTTTAAGTGTTAAAAAATTTTTAATAAAATCCTTTCCCCATGATAAATCAAACGACGATTGAAAGGCCCAGCTACTATCATGCGATGCCCCGATTAAAACAAAAAGGAAAGGAAACAACATCATTATGCAAAGGAATAAGACAATTATATGCTTAAAAAATTTCATCTTTCAAATTCCTTTTTGTAAATAATAGGGATAAAACAAAAATTACGATGAACATTATAATACCGATTGCGGCAGAATAAGAGAAATTCCAATAATCAAACGCCGTGATGTAAAGATAATATCCCAAAGTAACTGTTGTTTGTTCCGGAGCCCCTCCCGTTAAGTTCATTGGTACATCGACTAATCCTATTGTTTCTATGATTGAATAAAATAAAATTGTACGCAAAACAGGTATGATATAAGGGATTATGATTTTTTGGATAATAACAAAAAGGTTAGCGCCTTCAAGCTGGGCATATTCAAAAATACTTTTTGGTATCGTACTGATTGCATTGATGGTCATCAATAAACTAATTCCGAATCCGCTCCACAATAAAGCGAAAGCGACTACGCTTTGAGCGGCAAAAGATTGTCCAAACCAATTTATTTTGAAGTGGAATAAGAAATATAAAACGCTATTAATGGCACCGTCATACGAAAACAAGTAACGATAGATTATTGCATAAGCAAACATACCAACTAATGCGGGCAAATATAAAAGTTTCAAATAAACCTTTTTTATTTTCCCTAAGGTGCTAATGATTGTTCCAAAAATTATAATTAATGGAATTTTGATAAAAACATATATAATAAATATCGCGAACGTATTCCATGCGGCTTTCCAAAATAATGAGTCTTGAAAAAATGCCGAATAGTTTTTAAAGCCGATAAATACCGTTTCTCCCCCGTCGATCTCAAAAATACTTCTATATGATGTGAAAATTATGGGAAGTAATTTAAAAATTGCGAAGAAAAGGAAAAACGGTATCAGCAATACAACTGCGAATATCCAACTCTTTTTCATTTCAGCTTATTGGAGTTCATTGCATTTTTCGCAATATCCAACTGCGTTTTAATATCCTGTCCGTTGAATAATATTTGTTCTTGGGCCGAGGTAAAAACGCTTAAATTATATTCAAAAAATTCCGAAGGATAAATAGCTATAGCGCTTTTCGTATAATCGGCCACATCTTTATAAACTTTTTGCCCGTTAAAATAATCGTCGGTAGAGCTGTTGAAAAAATCTGTATCATAAGCCGGGAGAAACGGGGTATATATACCTCCTATCTTTAATCCTTGCAATACATTTTCGTCGCTCAATGTATACCATTTTACAAAATCAATGCAATTTTGTTTTTTATTTTCTGATATAGAATCATTAACATATAAATAAGAACCGCCCGTAATAGAAGCGCTATTCCCGCCTTTTGTCCACGAAGGGCAGGGCAAAATTTCCCAATCTCCATTCATAGCAGGGGCTGCCGATTTTATCTGCCCACTAGTGGAAAAACCATGGATTTCAGCCGCAATTTTGCCGGTTGCCATTTCTGTTTGATAAGTGCCCGTATCAAAATGTTTAATTAAGTTTGTATCATACATATCTTTAATCATGGTCATTGCGGTAATAGAATTTTGGTTTCCGACTTGAACATTGAGATCTTTATCCATGAACCATTCCCCCAATTGGGAGACCATGGTTCTATAAAGACGGTCATCGCTGCGCATATTATAAGCTGCCATATAGCAATCTGAAGATTGCTGTTTCAATTTTTTTCCTATCTCTATGTATTCTTCCCAAGTCCATCCTTCCGTCCGCACCTTTTCTAAATCGGATTCTTCCCATAACGGGATATATGCAAATACGACCGTAGGGCCAATACCGTAAGGCATCGCGTACAATTTGTCGCCATATTTAACAAGGTCAATAGTAGAACGAACAAATAGGTTTTGGGATTCCTCTGTTACTCCGTATTCCGCAAAATTTACGAAAATATCTTCCCATTGCGCTATATAAGCACGCATATTTATGGCATCGCCAAGCAATATATCGGCAATATAATTACCGCCGTTTTTTTGTTGCGATGCTGATTTGAATTTTTGATCAATATCCCCCGAACTATATGATACGACTTCTGCATTAAAATCGGGATTTACGTCTTGATAACGCTCGACGGCATCTTGCAATATATCAACATTTTTATTCCATGCCCAAATTGTTATCAAATCATCTTCGCTTTTACATCCTATAATCGATAAGGCAAGAGCACTGATGAGCAATAACCCAACAATCCATCGAACAGCTTTCATAAAAAACCTCCTTTAATTAAAAAAGCTATTTGAAATTATATAAAAATGCAAAGAAAGGTTTTGCATTTTTATAAAAAAAGAGCGCTCCCGATTAAGGGAGCGCCCGCAAAGAATGTATCCCTTAATCAGTTGCGTTCTAATTTCTTTTCTATATACCAAATGAATGGGAAAAGAGGGATACATCTATGCCGATGTAACCCATTCATTTGGTTTTATAAAATTAGAACGCATTTACAGTATAGCATAAAAACAAGGGAAATGCAAGATAAAAAATTCATTTACCGTAAATACACCCATTTATGCAAGTTTATAATATTGAATTAAACATAAAATAAGTGAGCCGGCGTTGACCAACGCCGGCTCCTTAAAAGTTTTAATTTTCTGAAAAGAAAATATTTTTTCAAGAGGGCCGCGCATTTCCGCGGCCTTTTTTATAAATTACAGCACTTTCGACAAAAAGTCTTTCAAGCGATCGTTCTGCGGCGCCCCGAAAATCTGTTCCGGAGGACCCTGCTCTACGATCTTTCCGCCGTCCATAAAGAGGACGCGCGTGGCAACCTCGCGGGCAAAGCCCATTTCGTGGGTAACGATGACCATCGTCATTCCCTCGTCGGCAAGTTCTTTGATCAGCTCTAAAACTTCCCCCACCATTTCGGGGTCCAATGCGCTTGTAGGCTCGTCAAAAAGCATCACTTTCGGATTCATCGCCAAGGCACGGACAATAGCGATGCGCTGGCGCTGCCCGCCCGAAAGGGTAGAAGGATAAGCGCTCGCCTTATCCGCAAGCCCTATGCGCTTAAGCAGGCGCATGGCGTTTTCTTTGGCGTCCTCTTTGATTTGTTTTTTGGTCGTTGCGATCGTTTCAAGAGGGCGCTTTTTTTCTTTCCTGCGGAAAAAATTTGCAACCGTCGTACGGAAATTCCTTCGCTTTGCTTTTCGGAGGTCTTGCAGCCCGATGTGGATCGGAGAAAGCGTGATGTTTTTCAGAACGTTCATGTTGTTGAATAAGTTGAACTGCTGAAACACCATTCCCATCCGGCGGCGATGGAAATTGATATCGACCGCCAAATCGCACAAGTTTGCCCCTTCAAAATATACGGCTCCGCTCGTCGGGTCTTCCAATACGTTCAAGCAACGCAAAAACGTGCTCTTGCCGCTGCCGGAAGGACCGATTATGGCTACCTTTTCTCCCTGTTCGATCTTTTCGCTGATATCGTCGAGCACAAGAAGGTCGCCGAATTTTTTTGTCAAATGTTCTACTTCGATCATCGCCGGATGCTGCGGAACGGCTTGAACGTTCGTATCCTGCATATTAATTTCTCCGTTCACTCTTGCGCATCCTCCTTTCGACGAAGCGGATCAAAACGGTAATCAAAACGACCAAAATCAAATAGACCAGAGCAAGGAACAAGTACGGCACGAGATAATCGTATGTAGCTCCGGCAATGGCCGTAAAGGCGGCGTTCAAATCCATTGTCGCCACATATCCGGCAACGGAAGTATCTTTTGTAAGCGCGATCAACTCATTTCCGAGTGTGGGGATCACGTTTTTCACCGCCTGCGGTATTACGACTTTCAGCATCGTCGTCGTATACGAAAGCCCGAGCGTTCTGCCGGCTTCCAACTGCCCTATATCGACCGATAATATTCCGCCGCGCATAATTTCGGCAACATAAGCTCCGCTGTTCAAACCAAATACAATCACCGCTTCCAACAGCGTGTTGATACCCGACCCGCGAAAAATAATGAAGTGAAAAATGATCAGCTGCACGATGATCGGGGTCCCGCGGAACAGCCCCGTATAAGCATCGCCGACATAAGCGAATGCATGCACGACTTTATTCCGGGTGCCGCCGACTTTCAATGCAGCTATAAACGATCCGATTACGATACCGATCAGAAGACCGCAAACAGCAATCACCAACGTATTTCTAAGTCCGAGAAGAACGGTCTTATAATTACCGTAATCGAACAGGTACCTGAAAAATGTATCTAATTTATTCCCCATTTGCGGTCTACCTTCTCAATATGTATACTCTGTTTAACCGTTAATAGCCCTTACCGAAGCGTCCAGCGTATCTTTATCGGCGCAAACCAATTTGATCGTTCCGTTTGCCAGATCCTGCACCGCTGCCGCCACTGTCTGATAAGGCCTCGTCTCTATATTATCGTATCCTGCAAACTCAAAACTCTCATCGCCGTACAAATAGTAATAGCCCGTTTGGTTCTTCGCCGCGCCGGCCGCTACGCCCTGCAGGCTGTTCAGTTTGGCGACCACCTGTTCTTCCGTAGTGCAATCGTCGAACGTCGTATCGTCCGCAGCGACCGCAATGCGCTGCGTGGTATCATAATACGCTACCGAAAAATCGACCTCTTTTGCCCTTTCTTCATTGATGGTAAGTCCTGCGATCGCAATATCGGCGTCGCCGCTGTTCACCGCTTCGAGAACGACTTCGAACGCCATATGCGATACGACAAGCTCTTTTCCCATCGCATCCGCCAAAAATTTTGCGATCTGCATATCGATTCCGCCAAATTCATTGAGGCTGATGCGATATTCAAAGGGCGCAAATTCTGCATTTGTGGCCACGACCAATTCTTTCGAACGATCGGTACTGGAAGTCTTGACCTGCCCGATGCTGATAACTTCGCCGCTTTCCTGCGCAGCCATTTCCGCTTCGTAAAGAGAATCGAACGTAACGTTCTTTCCGTCGACTTCATACCCGTCTCCGCAAAGCGCGTTCAGTATTTCATCGATCTGCGTCTTCAGTTCTGTATTGCCTTTCTTTATGGCCACGCCATACTGTTCGCTCGAAAGATCGACTTCAATGATCTTTACCTTCGCTCCTCCGCCGCAAGCGGCAAACGATACCGCCATCACCGCAACCAACAGAACGGAAACGGCGGCGATCAAAAACTTTTTCATTGCCAATTACCTCTCAAATTATTTCTTATATCGAATTTTTCGGACCATAGTCCGAAAAAAGGGATATCCCTTTTTTCTTATGCTGTTTCTCTGCACCCGCAGCCGAAACATGAAATCATAATATCATTTCAGCCGCAAAAAGGCAACCGTTTTCGCGTGTTATTTTATTTTTATGCATTTTATACGTCGGTTCGGGGCAAAAACGCCTCGTTTATGCGTTCTTTCCGCATTTCTTTGGCGATATACTCCGCATAAGCTCCCGCCACGTTTATGCCGGTAACGCGCTCCGCTTCGTTGAACAGGGCGTTCGAATTCACCTCGCAAACATACGGCGTTCCGCATTCGTCCAAGATATCCACGCCGCAATAGTCGAGTTTTAAAATCGCCGCGCAGCGCTCCGCCGCCTCATAAAATGCGCGCGGCGGACAGGCCGGGTATCCCCTTCCGCCCGCCTCTATATTCGAACGGAAATCGTGTTCGTTTTTCCGCCGCATGCAGGCGACGGCCTTTCCGCCTACGACGAGGATGCGATAATCCTCCCCTTCTTTGCCGAGCTTTTTCTGGTACAGATGCGGGAACAGCTTAAACGCCTCCGCGGCGGCAAGCAGCTCTTTCCCGTCCTTCGCCAGTCGGACGTCCATGCCCCAGCTTCCGAAACTTTTTTTTACGACGAGAGGAAATCCCAGGCGTTCCCCGATCCTCCGCACATAGTCTTCGCCGATCTGCGCGTCGGGATAATAGCACAGGGGCGCGGGCACCGTATCCGGCAGATTCACGCCGCCCCCCGCCAGCGCGATCATCGTCAGCATCTTGTCGTCGCACAGCTCCACGGCCTGCGCGCTGTTGAAAAGGCGCATTCCCCTTTTTTCGAGCATGCGCGGGAGGTATTTGTCCTTATCGAGATAAACGGCGAAGTCATATTTCCGCGCCGCCGTTATCGTGTTTTCGCGGACATCGCTCAAAATTTCGCCGTTCTTCACGACCTCCGCCTCCAACCCCGCGCGGCGCAGCTCCTCCGCCATTCTCTCCGCCTGGCGCAGCATTCCCGCCGCGCGGATATACGCGTTTACAAGCACGATCCCTTTCATGTCGTTCTCCCTTCAAAAAAGCGCCGCTTCGTACAGAAGCGGCGCAAACCGTCGTTCATTCATTCGGCCACGATCAGGGCAATGTATCGCAGCGGCGCGTCTTTTTCGTTGCGAAGGCTGTGCCGTTCGCCATTGAAGCAGACGAGCGCGTCTCCCGCGGCAACTGCCGTTTGCGTCCCGTTATCGTCGTAAATGCCCTCTCCTTCGAGAACATAAATGATCTCGCTGTCTCCTTCATGCGCATGACTGCCGATGGAACAGCCCTTTTGCAAAACCATTTCGCTGCAGACCTTCACGTTTGCCGGCCTGTGTCCTGCCGTAAGGTCCTTCAGAGCGACCGCCCCGTCTCCGCCGCGGAAATGTTCGGCGATACTGACGGGAATCTCCTTTTTCCGATTGACCATTGTTTCAGCCTTCCACGCGGATCACGCTGTCTACGCTGACCACGTCTTCCAATTCGGCGATCTTCGCCACCGCGCGGCGAACGGAAAATTCGCTCGTCGTATGCGTAATGAGGATAATGGGAATATTTTCGAGATCTTCGCCCTTTTGGATGAGGTCGTTGATGCTGATGTTGTATTTCGCAAGGATGCCGGCAACTTTCGCGAGCAGTCCGGCCCTGTCTTTCGCGGTAAAGCGGATATAATAGCGGCTCTTGAAATCGGTAACGAATTTTACGCCCTGCTCCGCCTGCGCTCCGTTTTTGAAAGTGGCATATTTAACGTCGTTGTGCGTCGCCGCATAAATAACGTCCGAAACGATGGCGCTGCCGGTAGGCATATCTCCGGCGCCCCTGCCGTAAAGCATGATATCGCCGACGCTGTCTCCGCGGAGATATACGGCATTAAAGCTGTCGTTTACCGCCGCGAGAGGATGATCCTTGCGGATAAACGCCGGATGCACGCGCACCTCGACGGATTTTCCGCCGTCGTTTTTGCCGATCGCAAGCAGCTTCAGCACATAGCCGAGCTCGCTTCCGTACCCGATATCGAGGGAAGAAATGTTCGTGATACCTTCGCGGTATACCTTTTCCAGCGGCACTTTGGTATGGAACGCAAGGCTGGACAGGATGGAAAGTTTATACGCGGCGTCGAACCCTTCGACGTCCGCGGAAGGGTCGCGCTCCGCATATCCCAGCTTCTGCGCATCCTTGAGCACCTCTTCATACCCGGACCCTTCGCGGGTCATGCGGGTGAGGATATAGTTCGTCGTTCCGTTAATGATGCCCGTAAGTTCGGTTACGATATTCGCCTGCATCCCGTCGATCAATGTGCGGATAATGGGAACGCCCCCTACGCAGCTCGCCTCGAAATACAGGCCCGCGTTCGTCCGCTTTGCGGCGCGCTCCAATTCGTGCCAATATTTGCAGAACAGTTCTTTGTTGGAGGTTACGACCGTTTTCCCGCTGTGCAGCGCCGCCAAAACGAAACTTTTGGCCGGTTCCACCCCGCCGATGACTTCCACGACGATATCGACGTTCGGATTGCTGATCACCTCGGCGATGTTGTCCGAGATCTTGCTCTCCTCGATGCCGAGATCGAGCGCGCGCTGGCGGTTGATCTCCAAAACGCTCTCCACTGTTATATCGATCTGCTGCGTTTGGCGGTAGAATTCCCTGTGATCGCGCAAGATCTTATACGTTCCTCCGCCCACGACTCCCAAACCGAGTATAGCTACGCCGACGCTCTTCATTTTTTGCCCTCCGAACTGTTGATGTCATATAAATACTTCAGCCCCTGCAAGGTCAGAAGCTTGTCCACATAATCGATGCAGGATGTTTCGTGCGCGATGATCTCGCTGAAGCCTCCCGTCGCCACGACGCGCAGATCGGGCCGCTTCATTTCCCGCTTGATTTTTTTGACGATGTATTCCACGAGCCCCGCAAACCCGAACACGATCCCCGCCTGCATATTCGTGGTCGTATTCTTTCCGATCGCGCTCTTCGGCGTCTCGATCTCCACGCGCGGCAGCTTTGCCGTGCCGGAAACGAGCGAATCCATCGACCCGCGTATTCCCGGAGCGATCGCCCCGCCGATGAATTCGCGGTTTTCGCTGATCACGTTGAAGGTCGTCGCGGTGCCGAAATCGATGACGATAAGCGGCGCACCGTATTTGCGTATGGCCGCCACGTCGTTTACGATTCGGTCCGCTCCGACTTCCCTCGCATTGTCGACGCGCAGATTATGTTCCGTCTTCAGGCCTGCGCCCACAAGGAGCGGCTCTACGCCCAAATACCCCGAACACATGTGCGATATCGTGTAGTTGAGCGCGGGCACGACCGATGAGATGATCGCGCCGACGATCGTTTCCGGGGCGATGCCCTTGATCGCGAGCATCTCCGTCAAAAGCGTACCGTATTCGTCGCTCGTCCGCTTCAGATCGGTCGCCCCGCGGAAGCTCACCACGAGCTCGTCCCCTTCAAACAGGCCGTATTTGATATTCGTATTTCCGATATCGATGCATAAAATCATACGCGCTGTGCCCTTTTTTCTTTTGCCGCCCGCGGCTTACCGGCCGGCTTTCTCTTCTGCCCGAACGTCCTTGGGCGTCTCCGCCGCCTCCGCCGTTTCGGGAAGCTCGTCCGTCTCTTCCGCTCCGCCGCGGCGGGAACGTTTTACGATCTCGATAACGCGGTATATGATCGGCGACGCGACGGCATTGATGATAAATTCGAAAATAAAGTTCGCGCAGAGGCGGATAAACACGAAATAGACGAGCGCTTCGCCCGCAAATCCCATTTCGCCCATCACGGCATACATGGCGTCCTGCAGGAGGAACGTCCCCGCAACGAAAATGCCCGTATTCACGATCGGTGCCGCCAACGATGCCGTTATAACGGCCGCATACCGATTTTTCTTCGCGATCAGCCTGTAGAGCCAGCCGGCAGCGAAACCCGCCGCCGTCCCCTTTACGAGGCAAAGCAAGATCGTCCATACCGGCGCCTGCGTAAACAGCAGATAGGTAAACCAGTCGAATCCGGTAACGCCGCAAACGATCACGACGATCCCGAAAATAAAGCCGAGCAGCGCCCCGGCCACAGGCCCCATCATGACTGCGCCGAGCACGATGGGGATCAGCACCAGGCTCGGAGCCGTTCCGCCGAGATTGCCGATCAGCGTACCCAGAGACTGCAGCACGATGATCAGCGCCACGAGAACAGCCAAAAAGGCGATGTTCCCGGAAGTGAAAAAGCGATTCTTTTTCATAAAGACCTCCATCGGATTTCCCGCTGCGGGAATATCCGTGAAAAAAATGTATTTATGCGCAAAACGGAGTGAGACCCTTCGCGGTGTCTTCTCCGCGCATATCGTTTGAAAAGCGGCAAAAAGCCGCATAAAAGCGTATTATATTATAACAAAAGGCTGAAAAAATGGCAAGTATTTTAAAAGCAAAAACTGACTTCGCGCGCAGAGCGCCGGCCCGGGGAATGATTTTTGCCGCCGTTTTCTTCCCTCCTCCCTTTTAGTGTACGCAAAATCGCGGCGCGGCATTACCGATCCCCGTAAAAAATTCGCCCCTCTCCCCGATTTTCGGGCAAAACGCCCGATAGAGAGTAACATTTTTGCCCCGCAAAACGTAAATATGAGTATAGGCAACCAAAAAAATGCGCCGCACGGCTGCGGCGCCGGGTTGCGAATCGCCGCAGAAAAACAACAATTACATAACGGCTGCGGCGAACCGGGAGGAAATATAAATGAACTGCTTCGGAAACTTCGGCGGCAATAACGGCTGCCTTTGGATTCTCATTCTTCTGCTCATCCTTTGCTGCTCGCAGAGCGGTATCCTGAACGGAATTCTCGACAGCTGCTATCTGCCCGTAATTCTCGCAATCGCCTATTGCGTCTGCAAAAAGGGCGGCCTGTGCAATATACTCGGCAACGGCTGCGGCTGCAAATAGACCCGTCCGTCCAACCGATCCGTCCCTGAAAAACACGCCCGCGGCGACCGCCGCGGGCGTACTTTTTTCGGATCAAACCGCATTTTTTTCGCTCAACAGATAATATTGTATCGCTATGATCGTCTTCGCGTCGCGGATCTCGCCGGCGCGGATCATGCGCGCCGCTTCTTCTACGGAAAAGAACGCGCTGTCGACGAATTCGTCTTCGTCGGGGTGCACGTGCCCTTCCCGAACGCCGCTCGCCTCGTAAATATAGATCTTCTCGTTGCTGTAACCGGGCGTGGGATAAATCGTGTACAGATGCTTCAGCGCCGCGGGCACCCAACCCGTTTCCTCTTCCAGCTCCCGCGCCGCAGTCTGTTCGGGAGGTTCGCCGGGGTTCAGCTTTCCCGCGGGGATTTCCCAAGTCGTCTCGCCGTAGGCGTAACGGAACTGCCGCACGAGCAGCACTTTTCCTTCCCGCACATACAGCGCGCACGCGCCGCCGGGATGCTCGACGATTTCGCGCGAACAGGGCTTGCCGTCCGGCAAAACCGCGTCGTCGCGGCGCACCGTTATGATCTTGCCCCGAAAAACCACGTTTTCGCGCACCGTCTTTTCCTCTAAGGTCATATCCGCTCCTTGATATTTTTCAGTTCTTCCGCCATCGGCGCAAGATTTTCGCTGTTCCACCCCGCTTCGCGCGCAAAATACAAATATCCGCAAAGCAGAGCCGCCACCGCCCTTTCATTCCCCTTTTCCAGCGCGTCGCCCAAAGCATTCAGAATGAGAAGCGCGTCGACCTTTTTCCCGTCGTTCAGGGAAGAGGCGTATATCCGCTTGCGTTCTCCGCCCACCCTGGCGGAAGCATCCATCGTTTCCGCGCAGCGGGGCGATTCGGAAAACATGATCTTAACGGCATTTTTAAAGGGTTTGATCACCTGATTGGAAAAGGCGTAAAAACTTTCGTATACGCTCCCGTCCTCATAAAAATATTCCTGCAAAAATTCGCCGAGGTCGAGGGTCTTGTTGTCGAAATCCACAAGCAGGCAAAAGATGAACGCGAGTTTCTTTTCGGGGTCTTCGGGGAAGCGAAGCCTTTTTTTATGCGACGGATCCCCCGCCGTTTCCCCCATGCATTCGCGGCACGCCGCGCCGTAATCAAAATCTTTTGTGATCTCCCGGAAAAAGGCATACAACAGGTCGGAAGTTACGATCGACTTCAAAAGTTCGCTGATCTTCGTATCCGCTATGATAAATTTCGACTGCATGACCTCGTCGCATTTCCGCAAAAACAGGTCGATCCGGCCCCTTTCCGTATCCATACGCTTCACCTCATTTTCTGTGCAGAATCGATAACTTTCCCCGCACGCATATCATTATAGCACAAAATTTCAATTTTATTAACTTATTTTTTATAAATATCTTGATTTTCGGGAAAATTTTATGTATAATATAGAAAATCAATTGGAGGTTCATTTATGAAATCCGTTAAAATTTCTTTGGAAATGGCTCAAAAAGTAAAAGACTTTGTTAAAATCGTCCAAGACTATCCTTACGAGATCGACCTCAAGAGCGACAAATACGTCGTCGACGCAAAATCCATCCTCGGAATTTTCAGCCTCGACCTTTCCAAACCGCTGGTCGTTGAAATTCATTCGGACAACTGCGACGATCTGATCGAAGCGCTGAAAAAGTTCGCGTAACCTTACTTGCCGCATGAGACAAAAACGATCCGCTTTTTGCCATAAAAAGCGGATTTTTTGTCCGCACGGAAATAACGACTCACGAAAGGAAGCTTCCCGTCATGCAAATCCAGGGCGAAACGTTCGTTAACAAATTAATATTGCTCTTTGTTTTCGACAAAATGGAGAGCGCCCTTTCCGAACGGACGATCGTAGACATGTGTTCGACCAGCAACGACTGGATCAATTACATGGACTGTCTGATGATCATTTCGCAGCTGTTGGAAGACGGGTTCATCTGTACAGTGGAAACAAACGACGATACTCTGTACACGATCACTCCCGACGGGCGCAGCTGTCTGGCAAATTTTTACATCAACATCCCGAAAAGCACGCGGGAAGAGATTTCCGTTTTCGTAAAAAACAACAGCGCGCGCTATCGGAACAGGCAGGAATGCAAATCCGACTATTACCAGAATAAAGACGGAACGTATACCGTATTTTTGCGCATCCTTGCCCCCGCACAGCCAATGTTGGAGTTGAAATTCGTGGTCCCCGACCGCAAGACCGCGCAAAATATTTATAAAAAATGGGAGCTGAAAGCGGCGGACGTATACGCCGTGATCTATGAAAATCTCGTCGACTGACGCCGCCCGGACAAGCTCTTTGCCGGCCCTTCTCAAAAGGATTTGCCGGCAGACCGGAACTTTCCGGCCGCCGCGCCGACATACGATACAATCGAGGTAATGCCAATGTTTACGTACAACACGAAAGGAACCTGCTCGCGGCAAATTTTATTTGACGTCGATGCGGAAAATAAGATCCACAATGTCAAATTTATCGGAGGATGCGGCGGAAACCTGCAGGGGATCGCAAAGCTCGTCGAAGGAAAGGATATCGACGAAGTCGGCGCGACCTTAAAAGGCATCAAATGCAGGAACAATACGTCCTGCCCCGATCAGCTTGCGTGCGCCATTCACGCTTATAAAGAGAGGGAAAGCAGCCGCACCTGATGAAATTTACGGATGAAATTTTTTAAAGCCGCCGGTCCCGTCGGCGGCTTTTTCAGTTAAAACCGATGAACGCCTCCCCGAAGTTTTTCCTTCGGGGAGGCGTTCCTTTGTTCAAAATATCCGATCCTTCCGATCGCGCAGGCAGGCGAACAACGATCGCCCCCTTCGGATCAGTGAACCAGAGAGCCGATTTCCGCGTCCTCCGCGGCGAACAGCACGCGGCATGTTCCGTCCGAATTCCCGGAAGCGAGCAGCATCCCGTTCGAATATTCGTTGCCGAATTTATGCGGCTTCAAATTTATCAATACAACGATCTTTTTGCCGATAAGCTGTTCCGGTTCGTACTGGTCTGCGATCGACGAGACGATGACGCGCTCGCCCGCACCGTCGTGCAGCGTGATCTTCATCAGCTTATTCGTCTTGCGCATAGGCTTTGCGGATAAAATTTTGCATACGCGTATGTCGCATTTGGCAAAATCTTCCGGCTCGATCTGTCCTTTCCACGGCGCGGCCTCGGCAACGTACGTATCCGCAACGGGCTGCCTTTTCTCCTCCGCGGCGGCCGCCGCAGGCGCCTCCTCTTCCTTCGCATCGGGATCCTGCTCTTCGGGCAGAGAAAAATCGAGCAGCTTCAAATACCTCTGCGCATCCACCGCAAACAGGTACAGGTACAGCCTCGGCCCCTTATCGCGCGCAAGGATCAGATTATACACGTCCTTGAAGAATTTGCTCTGCACCTCTTTCAGCGCGTTTTTATCTTCCGCCTTGTCGGGGTACACTCTCTTGGGGATCGCGTACAGCTCCGACTGCAGCGAATCGAGGGTATATCCGCCCGCGGCGATATATTCCTTCAGCTGACGGACGCACTCGCGCTCTTGTTCGTCCATCGTGCGCCAGTACTTCCAGTTGCGCTTTTCCAAAATCTTGTATTCGCTGTCGGGCGAACAGGTCTTCAGCCAAAACTTCGCCTTTTCGAAAAGCTCTTCGAAGTCCTCTTTTTTGTAGGGAGTTCCGATCTTCTCGAACAGCTTTTCCATCATTTCGGGGTTAAAATTCACCACGCTCCCCAAATCGACGAGCTGGCTCATCGGGACGGGAACAAGCTTCCTTCCCTCGATCAGGCAATTTTCCATGATCCGCCTGGTATTTTCGTCCGCCGTTCCGTCGTTATAGGCTTTGAGCATTTTGCCGAATTCAAAATATTGGCGCAAAATTTCGTCGCTCAGGCAAAAGTCGAAGGCTTTCAGCGGCTCCGTCTTCGCGTACAGCCACAAGATCAGCTCGGGCTGATACAGCTTCAGCAAAAATTCGGGGGTCATGTTCAGCCCCGAAGAGCCGCTCATCTTGCCGACGCTCCCCTTGATGCCGATAAATTCGTATCCCTGGAACAGCGGCGGCTCGTACCCGAACACCTCGCGCGAAATATCCTTCGCCGTATCGTAACTGCCGTTTTTGGAAGCGTGATCCTTTCCGCCCGGCTCAAAGTCCACCCCTTCGGCGAGCCAGCGCATGGGCCAGTCCACCTTCCACTGCAGCTTGCAATTGAAATCCTTGGTGAAATCGTAATCCCCTTCATGTCCGCACTCGCAAACGTAATGCGCCTTCGTACAGTCGTCGGAAAGAGACACGATCTTCGTGCTGTCCTTTCCGCAGTGCGGGCAGAATATACTCACCGGATAATAATTTTCGCGCTCTTCCTCCGTCGCGTCCTGCGTGCGGTGCCTATCGAGGATATCAAAAATCTTCTTTCTGTTCTGAAGGGCAAAAATCACGTACTTCGCATACCGGCCGGAACGGTACTCCTTCGCCTGATAGTGATATTCCATTTCGATGCCGAACTTTTTCAGCGATTGCATAAATTCTTTTTCGAAATGCGCCGCATAACTCTCATCCTTGCCGAACGGGTCGGGAATATCCGCGTACGGATATCCGATGTATTTTTCATAGGAATTGTTGCCGAGATAGTCGGAAACGTTTTTCGGCACCTTCCGCAAACGGTCGAATTCGTCCCACGAAAAGAGAAGCTTTGCCTTCTTTCCCTTTTTCAGCAGTGCGCGATACACAAAATAACTCGTCGCAATATCGCGGAAATTGCCGATATGCACCGAACCGGAGGGAGAAATGCCCGCCGCGCAAACGTATTCTTCCTTATCGGGTTTTCTGCGGATGATCTCTTCCGCCAGCTTGTCCGCCCAATACATTCCTGTCTTTACCTCACTTCATTTTATCCGAAAATATTTTCGAATATTATACCATATCGCACGCCGTAAATCAAACCGTAAGCGGCGGAATATTCAATTTTATGCCTTAAAATCGTTCACAATGCGCCCTTTTTGTGCTATAATACCTTCACCGCCGCCGCATTGCGGCAATTTTACTCTTCAGGAAGAACGATCATGCGCTTTACACGCGGGCTCAAAGACGGGCTGCCGATATCTCTCGGCTACGTTCCCGTCGCCTTCGCCTATGCGATACAGGCCGTCGACAAAGGGTTCCCTCCCTGGTTCCCCATTCTCGTTTCGGCCACCAATTTTACAGGCACGGGACAATTTGCAGGCACCAACCTCATCGCGGCGGGCGCAAGCCTGGCCGTGCTGCTGGCCACGATGCTCGTCATCAATATCCGCTATGCGCTGATGTCCATTTCCATCGCGCAGAAATTGGAATCCGGCTTCCCCCTTTGGAAACGCCTGATCGTCGCATTCGGCGTAACCGACGAAAATTATGCCGTCGCCGTAAGGCAGCCGCACAAACTCTCCTTTCCTTACCTTCTCGGGCTGATGGGCTGTTCCTTTTGCGGATGGCTGGGCGGCACCGCCCTCGGCGCAGGGCTGAACTCATTGCTTTCCGCCGTCCTCGTGGGCGAAACGGGCAGCGCTTACTATACGATCATCATGAGCGCGTTCAACATTTCCCTCTATGCGATGTTCGTGGCGATCGTCGTTCCGCCCGCGCGCGGAGACGGAAAGCTGCTGCTGCTCGTTCTGCTCTCCGCCGCGGCAAGCTGCCTGTTTTATTTCGTCCCCGCGCTGCATTCTCTCCCTGCCGGACTGGACATCATCATCTGTTCCGTCGTCTGCACGGCAGTCGTCGCCCTTCTCTTCCCCCATGCCGAGGAAGACGAATCGCAGGCTCCGTCCGAAGAAGGGGAAGGAGGCGGACAATGACTCTCGTACAGATGTTTGCCGGCTGCGGCGTAATGTTTGCCGTTACTTATGCGACGAAAGCGGTCGGCCTGCTTTTTTTCAAAAAGCCGATCAAAAACAAATTCGTCCGATCGTTTCTCTATTATCTCCCGTACAGCGTGCTCGCCGTCATGGTCTTTCCCGCAATCTTTTTCTCCACGACGTACATTTGGTCGGGGATCGCGGGGGCAGCCGTCGCGCTTCTCCTGGCATATTTCCGGCGCGGTCTGCTCGTCGTATCCGTTGCGAGCATCGTTACCGTCTTCCTGGTCGAGCAAATCTTCCTGTTGCTGCAATAAAAGGCGCACGATATTTTTCACGAAGGAGAAATTTATGTTCACCGCAAAAAAAGCGCCGGCATACATCCTCGCCGCATTGATCTTCGTCTTTGCCGTTTGGAACTGTTTTGCCGCAAACGTCATGGAACAATTCGTACACTTTTACAGCGTCCCCTCCGTGATCGGCGGCGTAGCCCGATGGATCGGCCTGACGGGATTTGTCATCCTGCCCGTCGCCCTTCTGTTCCGGGAACCCCGCTGCCGCGTTCTCGCGGTCTTTGTCATTCTTCCCGCGATCCTTGCGGGCCTGTTTGTCTCCGCCCCCTATTTTGCCGCGCATCGGGCAACGCCGGCCGAGTTCGCCGCCTATGTCCTGTTTAACGCAAGTTCCTTCGCCGCCTGTCTGTACCTGCTTTCCGAATACATCCGCGAGCGCTTTTTTCCCGAACGCCTGCATGGCCGCGGGGTCTCCGCGCGCAGCGCGGCAGCCCTGTTTTTCCTTCTCTTTCTCGGCTGCGCTCCCCTGAATTTTTTCATGCAGTTCCCGGCGCTCATGCGCGTGACGTGGCTGCGTTTCCGCCTGTTCGGTTCCTGGCATATCCTGTTCGTCGTCATGCTCGTCCTGACCACGCTGTTTCTCGTACGCCTGTTTAAATACAAGACGCAGGAAGAGAAATTTTTTGCAATGCTCTTCCTCTCCGGCGCCCTATTCTTTCAGCTCGCCGCGCGTTTTTCGTTTGTGCGCCTGCAAGATTATCAGACTTCCCACGGCATCATCGGCGCGCTTCCGCTGTACGTATGCAGTTTCGGCATCGCGCTTCTTCCCTTTGCGATCCTCTCCCGCTCGCACACCTTCCGCTGTATCCTGTTTTTGATCAATACGCCCGGCGCGATCATCGCCTTCGTCTGGCCTACGATCGGAAACTTTTCCGTTCTCCACTACAACACAACCTATTTCGTATATTCGCATGTGCTCCTGTTCGCCATCACGGCGAACCTTGTCGCAACCCTCGGCGCCCGCCCCTCGTTCGTCCATTTCAAAAAGCTCGCCTATATGATCCCCTGCTATTATTTTGCCATGCTCCTTCTCAACTCGGCCGCGCTTCTCGGGAACCCCTCCTACGACCCGAATTTTTCTTTTGTTTCCAAGTCTCCTCTCCCCGTCCCTTTCGAAAAACTGTTCCCCCTGCGCATCGGGCATTTGTCGTTTTCCCCTCTGTATCTGCTGATCCTCTGCGCCGTACAATTCGCCCTCGCCTTCCTGACGCTCGCCGTCTGCCGCCTCCTTACGGAACTGTTCTCCGATCGCAAAAAATCTTCTTCCGTTTCGTCCGACTGAAAATTTTCAGCCCCGATAAACTGCCGATAAAATGGCAGGAGCATTCATCTGTTTTGCCGTCCTGCGTTTTTCTGTTTAGCGGGAACGGCTCCGCTCCGCCGCGCTTTCGGTTTGGTTTTCCGTGTTGTTTATTTTCGTGGCGTGTGCTTGTCGCGGCGGCGCGAAGCGCCGGCGCTCTCGTATAAAAACTGTCACATATTTTTATGGACACTTTTTATCAAGTATTGCTACACCACCAAATTCAATTTTTCGTTTCAAAAGGGTTTTGACGGGTACTGCGATTATTTTTTAGCAGATTGCTTTATCTGCGAATGATAGAAGTAATTTATAATGATGGGTTTGCCTGTGGGGTTGCGCAGGAAAGGTTCTTCGTCGATTACATACATGAAATCGTTTGCGCAGGCGTAGTCCGCAACCTTTTGGTCTAATATCTTCCAATAGGTCGTATCGTTCTTATTATAGATTTCGCGGTACAGCGGCAAAAGAGGGGGATACTTTTCCTCAATATAGTTCATGACGTCTGCCTTGAAATTGCCGCGCAGATTCAGATTTTCCAGCCAGATATAGTCGCAGAAGTCCTTGATTTTTTCAACAATGTCAAATACTTCGGTGATTTCAGGGAATATGGGCGATATAAAGCAGGTCGTTCGAATGCCTTCTTCGTGGCACTTTTTCATTGCCGCAATCCTGCGCTCTATGGAAACAGCGCTGTCCATATCGTTCTTGAAATTTTCGTCGAGTGTGTTTATCGACCAACTTATAAGGGGAGACGGGAAAGTCTTTATCAAATCAAGGTCGCGCAGCACAAGATCTGACTTGGTGGTGATAATAAGGTTTATTCTGCTGCCCTGCATTTGCTCTAAAAAGGCGCGCGTGCGGCGGAACGTTTCCTCCTGCGGATTATAAGCGTCCGTGACCGAGCCTACGATCATCGTCTGCCCGTCGTACCTCTGCGGGTTTTTGATCGGCTCCCAATGCTTTACGTCGAGAAAGGTTCCCCACGGCTCGTCATGCCCCGTAAACCGTTTCATGAAACAAGCATAGCAATACTTGCATGCGTGCGTGCAGCCTACATAGGGATTTACGGAATATCCCGCTATGGGCAGGTTTGATTTTGTGAGTACGGTTTTTACTTGTATATCGCGTATCTTTACTTCGTCCATATCAGCCTCCCAAATTGTTGAGGATGCGTTTCAGATAACTTTCAAATTGCTCGACCTCCTCGTCCGAAAAGCCTTTATAATAAATTTCTTCGATCTCTTTTGTCACACCGTCGTATTCATCTTTGAGTGCGGCGGCTTTTTCAGTCAGGCATACAAGTGCGCTGCGCCTGTCGTTCGCGTTCTCTTCCGTCCGGATAAGTCCCTGTTCCTGCATTCTTGCGAGCATGGCGGTGAGCGTCGTCTTTGCAAGGCCGCTTTTTTTTGAGATTTCCGTCGCCGTCATTTTTCCGCCCTGCCAGAGTACATACAGAATTTTGCCCTGCGCGCCGTTGAACGCATCGATATTCTTTTCTTGCAATATCTTATCGAACCTGCGCCCGCCGATCTGTTTTATTTTGGAAATCAAAAATCCGCCTTGTCTTTGCTTCATATCCCGAACTCCTTTGGAAATTCCTGTATCATCTCATCGGTCGGCACAACGCCTTCCAGAGCCTCTTTCATAAAGACGGGAACGCCCCGCGCCTTTGCCTGCATACATAAATTGTCCGCCCATTTCTTTTTTGTAGGGATCTTTCCCTTGCAGTTTCCCGTTTCCGTGCCGATGACCGTCCAGCCGATGCCCGAAAAATCGACCTCTCCCACGCCGTCGGAGAGCGGCTCAAACGTGACATGATAATGCTTTGCTTTTACATTTCGCCTTAAAATTTCTATGCGCTTTCTTTCCGCTGCACAGGTGACGGTCACGCCGAACCAGAGATTATCAAGATCGGTCTGTATATTCAGCCGTTCGGGGCGCTTTGTCAGAAAAAGGTATTGATTGTGCGGCGTCTGCGCCGCCTTTTCAAATACTTTTTCCGTCCAGTCGAACTGCCAATATGCAAGGTCGCTCATGCCCGTGAGCAGAAAAACTTTCGGCTCCTTTGTATCGAATAAACGAAGTTTGTTTTCAAAAAACTGCGGTTTGAAAAAGTCGTCCGTGATGTGAAAGCGGCGGCAGTTGTTACGCGCGTAGCAATATCGACAACCAATCGGGCAGCCGATAACGATATTCAGATTTTTGATCTTATCTTTGATGGGAAATACCATAATTTATTTTTTCTGCGCGGCGGCAAATTCCCCGTAGCCGTTCCAGCCGAATACCGCATCGACGCTTTCGTCCGCATAAACATTCTTTACGTTGCAGATATGCAGAACATGGTCGTCCGCATCCACGGTCTCACAGACGCTTGCTACAATGGCAAGGCGGGTTGCTTCGGGAATTTCGATTTCCGTGCCGGCGAGTTTCTGCATGGCAATGCCGAATTTTTCAACCTTATCGGTAGCCCTTCCAGAAGAAGTACCGCAGGCGATGAGTGCGCCCGTAAGCGAAACGCCGGGAACCGCAATAACTACTTCTTTATTTTTTGCAAGAAGTTCCAAAGTGTAAGCGCCCTTATTGAGTGAAAAGACGACTTTTCCGGGATTGGTGGAAGCATACGTCCAAAAAGCGAGCGTTGCCATGTTGTTCTTACCGTTCGGTTTTTTGGTGCAGATGAAAGTCATGGGGTTGGGCGAAGTAAAAACGGGTGCCTGCGCGATTTTGATTTCATTCATAGCGACATCTCCTGAAATTATATTTCGTACCATATAGTACAATTATATAATACCATATAGAACTAATTCCGTCAAGAAAAATTATAGGCAAGACGATAATAAAGTCCGATATTTTAACCGTTTTGGCACCGTGGCGTGTGCTTGGCATAGACGAGAAATGTGCTACGAACTGATTGACCGAATCGTCGTGGGCAGTGCGCCTAAAACCGAAGGCGAAGACAGGGTGATCGATATTATCTACAAAGTAGATATTGCATCCGTCCTGCGTTACAAACTCAAAAAATAACAAAAAGGTGCATGGGAAACAATCCCATACACCTTTTTTAATGCACTAATCTTTGTCTCTCAATGTATCCATAAAATTGTGTTAAAACAAGCACACGCCACGGTTGCAAATTGATTTTTTGAAAGTCAATTTGAGTAGCCGCAGTCTTTGCAGAAAGCGGTCAAAGATGTACTTAAAACTTGTACAGACAAGCACACGCCACGGTACCAATTTAAATTTTAATATGATTTTCAAATTATGATAATTGTGTATAGAAATCGAGCATAATTTGTAATACCCTCTGCAAGAAAATTAAAATATTTTGGAAAAGACAAAATATTATCACATTAGATACACATACGAGATAAAATGCACAATTTTGAATCGCACGCATATGTTGACAAATTTGAAGATAAATGTTATAATTTTTAAAACTATGTTTCAATGAAAGGGGGTAAATATGAAAAAAATTATTTTGTATACTGATAAGCTTTGTGCTTGTTGCAGGTGCAATTACCTCTTTTGCAGGATGTGGACCAAAAACGCCCGAAGATAACAGAGCTGTTCGGGCATTAGACACTAGTTTCGTAAATGTTTGGCAAGGTTCGGACGGCACTGTATATGTTGAACTAAAAAACTTTGAACATGACGACTATCAATTCATAAGCGATAGCGGTCAAGGTGCTACTTCCATTGAATTTTCACTGGACGGTGGTAGTAGTTGGGCGCGTCAAGACCCTGTTGCAGATTTTTTCAATCAGACCGACGTGGTATCTATTCTATCTTGTCGCATGATGGCAATGAATTTACTTGCTATTTGACAGGTTATGAAGGCGAGAATATGCCCCAAAACCCAAAATTCAATGCTGGCGCCGATCTTTCAATCACCTTTCGCATTCCTGAGTCGGACACGTATAAAGCGAGCGAGTGGTCGACGGCGACAACTTATACGCTTAAAGCTCCCGGCACAGATAACAGCGAAATTTTTGCAAACCATTACGGAGCGTTCCTGTGGGATAAAGCGCGGTATGACTCGGGAATTTCTGCAAACAGTTTTGAAAGCAACGGATTTGTAGTGTATAAAGACGGAAATTTACTGAAATTCGGCAAAATAGCGTCCGTGGCTTCCTCTACTGAAACCGGAATGTATGACTATACCTTTACGCCGCTTGAAAGCTTGACGGAGGAAGATAAGACAGAGGTTGCAAAGTTCGAATACAAGTTTGTATCCAAACTCGAATATGAACAAACGGATGCTTACTCCTATACATCATTCATTCTGTTGGTGCGCATTAAGGCAACTGACTCGACTGCACATTCGAGAGTTCACGTTCTTGAATATCAACTTTCGTACGAGCCTGTCGAATAAGCAAGGTACTTTGCAAGCATTTTTTGTAGCGACGAGACAATATTCTACTGAAAGACTTTATGCGGAGGTTTAATGTATGAAGTTTGCAAGTCAACTGATAAGACATATTGGCAGCTGTATTACGGCAGAAAAAGGCAAGCGTATTTTTTACGCCGTTGTTAACATTGCATTTATAGCGATAGCAGTGCTTTCTGGTTGGGGCGTTTTAAAGGCATGGGAAATAATGTTCAGCGAAACCTTTATAGGGGGATTGCTATTATTGATTGTATGCGCTGCGTTTGCGATTCTTTTTCTTATCGACGGCGTGATCGGTCAGTTAATTCATACTGTTGTTAATTTTATTTTTATATTTAACCGAGAAGAGCGTGGCTATGCAATCTTTGCATTCATTATCGCTTTATTGTCTATTGTTGCAATGGTGGTGGTAATGGTCATTTTATTAAATTAAATAAGTATGAATCCCATAAAAACAAAAAACGGCCTCTGAAAATCAAAGGTCGTTTTTTGTTAGATTCAGATTTTTTATATACTGCCCGTTTGTGTTGATATACTTTTAGAATAGTGTCCATAAAAATATGTGACAGTATCCACGTAGTACCCTCTGCACCAGAATTGCCGATTCCTGTACTTGAATTTCATGT
>OGGQ01000487.1_pt1 | contig 57320 bp, 47 predicted proteins | sample 1571191 | NCBI WGS metagenome assembly OGGQ01 (sample SAMEA2582061, study PRJEB24529) | metagenome | biome: Human gut stool | place: China | collected 2011
AATAAAGTGCGTAAGTTTGGTTACCGGTAACTTACACACTTTATTTTACACTCCCTTCAACTTCGTAGACGAGGTGGAAATCCCCGTACTGGCAGAACCCATGATTGCAGAATCTACCCTTGGACGCAGAAAAACGGCGTGACCTTCACGGTCACACCGTTCTCTGCCCGAACCACAAGACTTATAGTTCCTTACGACTGTTAAGCCTTGATTTTACGGGGCTTTTCCGATTTGTCTTTATTATACTGTATGGGCATAGCAACAAATCTATCCGGATTTTGTCTATTTAAATATCCCGGATGCGCTAAGACGGGAACTCCATTAGCTTGTTTCACCAATTTACAAAAGTCATACATGCCACATTCTCCTAAATCTGACAAGCAATTAGGCATTAAATATTTCCCCAAAATAGTTAAATTAGCTTCTTCATATGTTTTGGCAGCACCTTTTGCCACCGCATAGTTTATCATCTGGGATACCCTCGTGCATAACCACCTGTCAAAAACAATTAGGTTTTGAGAATACTTTCTAACGAGTTATTTTTCGGAAGAGGGCACCTTCTTCCTATGCTTACTGCGATTATCCCTACCTCGTGAATGCTATGCTCATTGTATACTAACGGAACTTTTCCATTCTATAATGTCCCTCTTCGTCAAGTATTTTCTCTCCATTTTTATAATGGTAGCCCATTTTTACATAAAATTCACATGCCGTTTTAGATGATGGTATTCCTATGCGATTTGCTCTTAAAAAAAGCTCATCTTGTTCTAAGGTTTTTATAATTAAAGTACCTATACCTTTTCCATGATACTCTGGCAAAACAAAAATTGTAAGCAAAATACTTTCTGTTTCACTGCCCCAAAAACTACTAATTGAGCTAGTTCCAACAATTCTATTATCATTTGTTACAACATACATATGAGCATGTAATTTTATTTGAAAGGATTTCTACTTTTATCTAAAGATTTCTCGTCAACCCTCTATATAGCTTGTTAAGGTCCACTATATAATCCGGGCGGGATCTTGGGCGGAGATTAATAAATCCAAAATGCAAAATTTTCAAAAGAACAAGTTAAAAAGTCCCACACCTGCTCCATCTATCAGGCTTTCCACTCTCTATTCGTTTACATGGAGCAGGTTTAGAAAAACACGAAAATTTGCTATTTTTTATATATTCCAATATTACGCTCCTGACCCTTTGAAAAATATACGTCATTTGTGCTGTCGTCAGCCATACTGTATCACGATCAAACATCACATCTACTTTGGTGCCCTGTCCCCTGTCGTATATCCGATTAGTACTGAAGGATATTCCATTTTTTCTGCCTATATCTGAAAATACTGTATTATTACCAAGTGTTTCATTCATTACTACTGGTAAAGATACCAAAAGAAAAGGCGTAAAGTATTCTCCCCACGCCTTTTCCTATTTAACAGATTCTTTTCAAAATTATTCCACTCAGCTACCACTTCGATCAGCGCCGTCGCGGGGACGACGACTTGCGCAGCATGACCTGGAGTTCTACGGAACCGATATTTCAATCCACGCCGTCGCAAGGACGGCGACCAACGGCCTACTGGCTGGAACGCCTGCCGGAGGAGATTTCAATCCACGCCGTCGCAGGGACGGCGACCGCACCGATTTCAAACGATCCGGACCCGGAAGTGATTTCAATCCACGCCGTCGCAGGGACGGCGACTCGGAAACAAGCTTGTTTCCGTGGGCAAAAATAAATTTCAATCCACGCCGTCGCAGGGGACGGCGACCGATACAATGCGAAATAAAATCACCAAATGCTATATTTCAATCCACGCCGTCGCAGGGACGGCGACTTTCAAATCCCCAGATATCCTGCAGCATCTGATCCGATTTCAATCCACGCCGTCGCAGGGACGGCGACGGTTGATAGCAAATATGGTGGATCCGCATATATATTTCAATCCACGCCGTCGCAGGACGGCGACCCGGACCAACATTAAAAAGTAGACCATCAACAACCATTTCAATCCACGCCGTCGCAGGGACGGCGACCCCGTCGCGGCCGGTTGCCCATCAACTATTTGCATTTCAATCCACGCCGTCGCAGGGACGGCGACTGTGGTTAGTTTGATAATCAAAGTATTATAGGTGAATTTCAATCCACGCCGTCGCAGGGACGGCGACTATTTCGTGTAAAATTACTATATGAATTACACGATTTCAATCCACGCCGTCGCAGGGACGGCGACATAATACAACAAGGATCCGGAGAGAGCACTTGCTATTTCAATCCACGCCGTCGCAGGGACGGCGACCGCAAATATAACCATATTTCATAGAACCATCTTACCACAATTTCAATCATATTGCACAATTATTTCTGCATTTTCCCATATTTCGTCCATTTCGCATCACCGAAAAGCACTTATTTCCGTCTTTTTCAGGTGCGAACCTCCCAGGAAATTCATGTTCACTTCAGGTTCGCACCGAAACAGGCGGATGTATGCGGGACTGTAAATTTTCTGCGCATATCAAAAAACAGCCCCTTATCCAGCAGATGAACATTGATTACATCCTTCTCTTCCCGCCGGCAGGGAGCTGTCTTCATTTTGTCATTTTAATTACTCGGCGTTTGCCTTCTCCACATCCGTAATTGCGGATTTCTGCATGGGGATACGGCAGTTTTTATTATTGCCGAATTCTACGATCACGGTGTCCTCTGTGATATCGATCACCACTCCGTAAAAACCGCTGGTAGTCAGCACGCTGTCTCCGATTTCCAGACTGTTCACCAATGACTGCTGTTTCTTCTGCTGCTTCTTCTGGGGGCGGATGGCGATGAAGTACATAAGTGCGATGATCGCTACAATGTAGATCACCCAGAAACCGATTCCCATACCGCCTGAAGCTGCACCTTCAGTGCCTGTCAATGCAATAAAATTCATTTTAAAATCCTCCTAAAATCATTGTTATATACAAACCATATCTGCTGTTTTCGCATCAGGTTTTTCATCCCGCGGTTTGCTTATTTACCGCCGGTATGTTTCCGTTATTTCTGTCCGCCCATCGCAAATCCTGCCAGCTTCTGCTGCTTGAATTCACCGTAACAGCCTGCATCAATGGCACCTCTGATCTCTTCCATCAGGTGATTGTAGAAATACAGGTTATGCAGCACACACAGACGCATTCCCAGCATCTCCTTCGCCTTTAGCAGGTGGCGGATATAAGCCCTGCTGTATCTGCGGCAGGTCGGGCACTGGCACCCTTCCTCAATGGGGCGGTCATCCAGCTCATACTTGGCATTAAACAGATTCAGCTTACCGTAATTGGTGTAGACATGGCCGTGACGGCCGTTTCTGGTGGGATACACGCAGTCAAAGAAATCCACGCCGCGGTCCACGGCTTCCAATATATTGGCAGGAGTTCCTACTCCCATCAGATAAGTGGGCTTGTCCTCCGGCAGGAACGGAACCGTGACATCCAGTATGTGATACATCTCTTCATGGGATTCCCCTACAGCCAGACCGCCCACCGCATATCCGTCCAGCTTAAGCTGCGAGATCTCCTTCGCATGCCAAATACGGATGTCTTCAAACGTGCCACCCTGATTGATGCCGAACAGCATCTGCTGCCTGTTAATGGTATCGGGCAGACTGTTCAGCCTGTCCATCTCCGCCTTGCAGCGGAGCAGCCACCGGGTGGTCCGTTCTACAGAATTCTGCATATATTCTCTGGTGCAGGGATGGGGAGCACATTCATCAAATGCCATGGCGATGGTGGATGCGAGATTCGACTGTATCTGCATGCTCTCCTCCGGCCCCATGAATATCTTATGTCCGTCGATATGGGATTGGAAGGTAACGCCTTCCTCTTTAATCTTCCTTAAGCCTGCCAGGGAAAACACCTGAAAGCCTCCGGAATCCGTCAATATGGGCCTGTCCCAGGACATGAATTTATGAAGGCCGCCCAGCTGCCTCACGATGTGATCGCCGGGGCGCACATGGAGATGATACGTATTGGACAGTTCCACCTGTGTGCCGATCTCTTCCAGATCCGCTGTGGAGACAGCGCCCTTAATGGCGGCCACCGTGCCCACATTCATGAACACAGGCGTCTGTATCACACCATGAACCGTATGAAATTCGGCGCGTTTCGCGCGGCCGTCTTTTTTGAGCAATTTATACATTCGTTCGACCAACCTTAAGAATTTATCCGAAAATAACCATTTAACCAGTATTACCAGTATATCGGAAGTATAGCGCAATTTCAAGGGATTTATAAAATTTTCACACTTATAATTTACGCAGACTGCCTTTCTTTCCGCTACGCTTTCCTTTATAATGAAAGCAGTGTTGATTGAATCAGCAAAAACAGAAAGCACACGGATGTGTACGTAAATCATCAGCCCTTAGTTGGTGACAGAAAAAGAGGCAGCACGCAGAGGCGTGCGCAGGTCATCAACCTAACGGTTGGTGACAGGAAGGAGGATCACTATGACAGCAACACCTACACCACACAACGAGGCCAAAAATGGAGATATCGCACAAACCGTTTTAATGCCCGGCGACCCGCTGCGCGCGAAATTTGTGGCAGAGAATTATCTGCAGGACGTGACCTGTTTCAATACTGTGCGCAATATGCTCGGTTTTACAGGAACCTATAACGGGAAAAAAGTTTCGGTCATGGGAGGCGGCATGGGCATCCCGTCCATCGGTATTTACTCCTACGAACTGTTTCATTTTTATGGCGTGGAACAGATTATCCGCATCGGTTCCGCAGGAGGGCTGTCCGACGATGTAAGGGTGCATGACCTTGTTATGGGAATGGGCGCGTGCACCGACAGCAACTACGCTTCCCAGTTTGGCCTGCCAGGCGCCTTTGCGCCGGTGGCGGATTTCGGCCTGCTGCGCAGTGCGGTCCATGCAGCCGAGAGCAGGGGGATATCGTATAAAGTGGGCAATCTGGTATCTTCTGACGTGTTCTATAATGACAATTTCAATGTCAATGAAGCCTGGAAGAAAATGGGCTGCCTTGCTGTGGAGATGGAGGCGGCAGGGCTCTATATGAACGCGGCCCGCTGCGGCAAAAAGGCGCTCTGCCTCGTGACCGTTTCCGACCATATTTTTACCGGAGAATCCCTTTCGGCAAACGAACGCCAGACCTCCTTCCGGGACATGATGGAGGTTGCTCTGGAAATCGCCCCTTAATCTTTTATTTTGGATTGACAGCCCACCCGAATTCTTTATAATAGGAAGCATATGTGTAATAAGGCGGGTAAAACAATGAAGATCAGACATAATTTCAAACACACGTTAAATGCGTGCTATCTGGGATACATCACCCAGGCCATCGTGAACAACTTCGCCCCCCTGCTGTTTCTGACATTCCAGAAAAGCTACGGGGTATCGCTGGGGAAGATTTCCCTGCTGGTGTCGTTAAATTTCGGCATACAGCTGATTGTAGATTTTCTGTCAGCGAAATTTGTGGACAAAATCGGCTATCGGACGTGCATCGTAGCGGCCCACCTGTGCGCAGGCGCCGGGCTGATCGCAATGGCTGTGCTGCCGCAGATCCTTTCCAACAGCTTCGCCGGTCTTCTGGCGGCTGTAGTCCTATACGCTATCGGAGGCGGGTTGATCGAGGTACTGATCAGTCCCATTGTTGAAGCCTGTCCGACGGACCGCAAGGAAGCGGCCATGAGCCTGCTGCACTCTTTTTACTGCTGGGGCCACATGGGCGTGGTGATCCTTTCCACCGTATTTTTTGCGGCTGCAGGGATCGGGAACTGGCAGTTTCTGGCCATCATATGGGCTGTCCTTCCTCTGCTCAATGCGGTCTATTTCATGCTGGTGCCGATACGCACTCTCACAGAGGAAGGTGGCGGAGCCAGAATACGGGATCTGGCAGGCATGAAGATGTTCTGGATCATCGTGATCCTCATGATCTGCGCGGGCGCCAGCGAACAGGCAGTGAGTCAGTGGGCATCCGCCTTTGCGGAATCAGCCCTGCATGTGAGCAAGAATATAGGGGATCTGGCTGGCCCCTGCGCTTTTGCCCTGCTGATGGGCATAGCAAGGATTTTAGCGGCAAAATACAGCGACCGCTTCGACCTTGAGAGGATCATGTTTGCCAGCGGCATTCTCTGTGTGGCCAGCTATCTGATGATCTCCTTCTCCCCGTCTCCGGTCATCGGGCTGCTCGGCTGCGCGCTGTGCGGTTTTTCAGTGGGCTCACTGTGGCCTTCCACCTTCAGCCTCGCGGTCAAACGCATCCCGGGAGGCGGCACAGCCATGTTCGCACTCCTGGCGCTGGCCGGAGATGTGGGCTGTGCCGGCGGGCCGGCCGTGGTGGGTCAGCTCTCCGCCCTATTTTCCGATAACCTGAAGGCCGGTATCCTGTCCGCAATCATCTTCCCGATCCTGTTGATCGCCGGCATCATTGCGGTCAAATGCTTACAGAATAGCCAGGCACGCCAGGGTGTTACTGAAACGATATGACTGTAACTTAAGAGGAAGCACACTGAAGTGTGCGCTGGTCATCAACCTCCGGTTGGTGACAGTTTAAGAGGAAGCACACTGAAGTGTGCGCTGGTCATCAACCATCGGTTGATGACAGTAAGAGGAGAACACATATGAACGGATCTATACCGGAAAAAGCGCAGGAACTACTAAAGGAACGCTTCGGCCACGATACTTTAATCGCCTTAGCCACAGTGACTGATGGCATCCCCAGTGTAAGAACGGTAAACAGCTACTACGAAGACGGTAAATTTTATGTGATCACATATGCGAAATCTGCTAAGATGAAGCAGATTGAGGCTAACCCTAACACAGCGGTTTCGGGAGACTGGTTCAGCGCTCATGGAAAAGGAATGAATCTCGGCTGGTTTGGCAAAAGCGAAAACAGGGATATCGCAGTGAAGCTGCGGCATGTGTTTAAGGACTGGATTGATAACGGGCATAATAATTTTGACGATGAAAACACCGTTATCCTATGCATCCAGCTCACAGACGGCACCCTGTTCTCGCACGGAACAAGATATGATTTAGATTTTTCAGAGAAGTGATAAAGCTTCCAGACAGCAGGGGGTTATAAGGCCATAGGGTTCCAGCTGATACTGCCCCGTCCTACCGCCCCCTTTGCCGCGGGACGACCCTGTTTCATCCGGTTTCTTACCGGCGGCCGGATGAAACGCACCGCAGCCCACGGGTTTCGCCCCCTTTTCATATTCACTGAAGGGGCCCAGCATATTCCGCGGGGTTCCGTAGATTCTGACCTTGATCAGGTTCTCCCCTTCCGCCAGTTCATCCGTCACCTCAAAATATCCGGCGGACCTCCAGGGCACCTCATGAAGCCTGCCGTTTACGGTCACAGCCGCACAGGCCCCCGCAAAATCTCCGATACGGAAAAACAGCCGCCCTTCGGAAACGGCATCATGATACTCAAAATGGTAACAGTAGGATATGCTGCCGCAGTAATGGGGAAGTCCCTGCTTCGTCCAGTCTCCGAGCTGCAGGCTTTCCGGCATCTTGGTCAGATGCCGTCTTTCGTCCACGCCGAAATCCCCCAGGAGATAGCAGTCTTCCAGTTCCGTACCGTTCTTATAGCAGCAGGTCAGACGCAGCCTGTTATCCCCCTCTTTCAGATCCAAAAGCGGTATCTTTACAAATGCCCGGTCCAAAAAGAAGCCTTCCGGCTCCGTCAGTACCCGGATGCCGTTGCAGAATATCTCAAAAATCTCCGGATCCTCCAGCACCAGAAACGCTTTCTTTGGCACCTCTTCAATCTCAAAGCAAAACTCCAGTTCCACCGGCGTCCCATCATTCATGTGGGGCAGGCCCGCCCAGCGGTAGCGCTGCTCAATTCCGTTCTGATCCGTCGGCCTCATCCCTAGCCTCTCCCGTATCTCCTTCTGCGCTCTCCACACCTCTGTCTCTTCCGACCATGCATCCTGCTCCACGCGGTAAATGCAGCGGTTCAGGACCAGCAGGCCGGGGGCGTCCGCTTCTATGGGACAAATCTCCGGAAACTTATGCACAGTTCGGGCGAGATCCGCAGAGGTTTTCCCCAAACACCCGGCCACTTTTGCAGCTTTTTGTTCGTGGATCAAAAACAGCGCGCTGTCCGCCGGTCCCAGATTTAAACCCATTTTCAGGCTCCCGCCTTCCGTCTGAACCTCTTGCACACAAACAGGCGCGCCTTCAACCAGATCCCATCGCTCCGCTACACCCGTGATTCCAGGCAGGCAAACGCAGAGCCGCTCTGGCCGATATAGAGTTTCCTCCTGCTGGCATTCAGCATTCCGTGATCTCTCCATGCGTTTCTTAGAAGGCTCCGGCTGCCGGCTGTCTGCCAAAAAAAGAATCCAGCCGTCCTCTATGCGGCGCAGCTGATACAGCACTTGCTCCGCTTCCTTTCCGTCCGTGCCTGTAACGGAGATCCTCCTCGGGCAGAGCCGCTCCAGCAATATCAGCGCTTCCTCTACACTTTTTACGCTGCGGCCGTCAGTCAAAAGCCGAAAGCTGCCGCCCGCAGGCCTGCCTTCCGACAGGAAGGGGACGGGCTCCATAAATATCAGCGCGCCTCCGGCCCTTTCATATTGTTCTAAAAGATCCCACGTGCTTTCCAGCATTGTATCCATCGGCGGAACCAGCACCGCGCGGTAGCGGCACCTCCCCACCTGAAGGCGCGCTTTGCTGACGGCGGCCAGATCCTTGAGGATCAGCTCATCCCCCAGGTCGAAATCATAATGCCGGCCGCACAGCGTTTTTAAAAGGTCATTAAATGCATCACCGAGAGCATCCACGGCCGGCACATCCCGCTCATTCCTTCTCACCGGATTTCCGTAAGGGCTCGTGCCAAGCATGCTCCAGGCGGTGGAGGCCGGATGCAGCACCAGCAGATCCCTCACCGCTTCTCCCAGCGTCAGACAGAAGCTCAGCCTGGCGAAATAGTCCTCCACCGCCCGATTTCTCTCCCACCAGGTATTATTATAATGAAAGCTGGGCGGGTAATCCCGTTTGCGCATCCCTTTTAATGAATAAAAAGCCAGATGCTGACACCTCCGGTTGGCTCCCAGCACAAACTGAAAATCCCCCACCCACTTCTGCCCCTCCATCGTGAATTCCCATCCGGTGCCGGCATATGTCTCCGTCAGCACAGTTTTCCTGCCCATCTGCGCAGCCACGCCGGCGCATTGTTTCACGGTCACATATTCCTCCGCCTGTTCTCCCAGCCAGTCGATGCCCGGCACCTGCTGCCAGCGGTAATGGGGCATCACAGCTCCGTTGACCCGGGTACAAAGGCCCAGCTTATTCTCCTGCAGGAAATGGCCGGTATAGGAAATCCCGTTTTCTTCGCACCATGCGCCGATCCGGCCGGAATAGGTCCGTGAAAAGCGCATGCTGATCAGTTTCCAATAATCATGCCTCACCTTCCTGTACCCCTCCGCCCGAAAATACAGTCCGGGAGCGGCATCCAGCAGGTCATAGCCAAATTCGTCCGCAAACTCCCGCTCCATTCCCCAAGTCCAGGGCATCCATCCTCTTACCGGTGAAAAAGCAGCCCTCCGGTCCGCAAGGCTTGGCTCATCCGTAAAAATCCCCTTCACCGCACCGCCGAATTCATCCCCCAGAAGCGTCTTATACCGTTCATGGGTCTCCCTGATGAAGCATTCCACCGCATCCGGATTCAAGAGGTCCGGCGGCGCTTCCCCATGGAACCATTCATGGGGCGCGCTGACCTCCTCCCGCAGCAGCAACAGAGTTCCCTCCACTCCCGCAGGAACGGCGGCAGGCTTTCCGTTTATGACAGGGATCCTTCGGTAACTGTTCAGCTCCATAGGGGAGTCATCGCTGACGGAGGCGGCATAGGCGGCCAAAAGCCTTCCTTCCGGTCCGCATTTTATGTCCGGCGCATCCGGCTTTTGGCCGCAGACCTCCATCGTCAGCCCCTTGCACCGGTAAGCATCCTGTCCCTGGGCGCAGACCCTGCCCGCAGCGCCGCCGGAGGGCCAGCGGTCTTCATCATACAGCCATGCCTCCAAGCCCAGACGTTTTGCTTCCCGCACCGCAGCCAGAATACAGCTCATCCACCTCTCTCCCATATACTCTATCTCCAGCCCTTCACGGGCATGCATAAAAAATCCGCCGACACCGCCCTGATAAAGCAGGTTCACCTGTCGGCGGACTTCCTCTTCCTCCATCCTGCCGTTCCACGACCAGAACGGCAGGGAGCGGCAGGAAGCGGGCGGATGAGCCATCTGTTCGTGAAACCATCTGCCGTCCTCTGTTTTCTTTCCCGCATTTTTCACCGTCTCTTCCTCCGTCACTCGCAGTGTGCTCAATCGCTCCGCTTCTCCCGGCTCACCGCCCGAAAGCGGTGGATCCAGCATACCGCTCCCTTTTCCCGACGCACATCTCCCGGCAGATCTCCCAGTGTTTTATACCTGCCGCTGTCCTCCAGACTGTTGCGGCAAAGCGCCGCCTTTGTAGTAAACAGCGCCCGCGAAATGTCGCAGACGGACTGACTGAAGTGAAAGCACTCCCGGCACTCTGATAGTGCTTTGCCGACGGAGAATTCAAACCGGTTTTCCACACAATCGGCTAAAAGGTTCAATTCTATCCACACCCCGGGCGTGTAACCACTGAATTTATCCTCACGGCCCCCGGAGCGCACATAGATAAAGCCGTCACCCCCAAACCGCACCCGCACCGGCGCCGCGCCGCTATCATTCTGCAGCTCTAACACCAGCCCGGCTTCTTCTGCCGCGCTGTCCACCCGTACGCACGCCGAGATGCCGATGCGCTGCCCCGCCTGAAAAATACGCATCGCCCTGCTCCTGTCGTAAGGATCAAAATCCTCCATGCGGATGCAGGGGCGTCCATCCTCCGGATGCGTGACACATACAGCTTTTGCCCAGACCGGGCTGTACAGATTCCATTGATCTGCAGTCTCCTGCGTCAGGATTTCATCCACATCTTTCGGCAGGGAACCGGATACGGGCACAGGGACCCGGCAGACCCAGATATCCTCCTTATTGACGCTGTAGGTCAGCCACATCCCTGTATCCTCCGGCTTCGGATTCCACTCACATATGCCGCGCACATACTGCGGACCCAGATTCTTAAGCAGCCCCTCATAGCGGCAGGGGGAGACCTCCGGCGTGACGGCCATCAGGCCGTCAAAATCCATGCCATTCTCTCCGGTGATCACGGCCAGAGGCCAGCGGTGGGCTCCGTCCGTACTCGGATTATAGACCAGCGCATAACGGCCGTCCTCCGTCCGCTGTCCCCACACCTTGCCCGTGGAGGTTTCCAGGGTGGGACAGCGCACAGGCTGTGACCATTCATTTCCGTTTTGATCGGTCAAACAGGCCATGGATTCTTTAAAAACAGCCATCACCCGGCCGTCGGGCAGGCTGTAGCAGGATAAAGCCTTTCCTCCCCTGCTTCCAAAAAACTCCTCGTCCAGCCGTTCTTCCTCCCACCACTGCTGGCGGATCAGCCGGTTATCCAGCAGCTCTTCACAGGCCCTGCGAAATCCCGCATCTCTGCTCATCCGGTAATCAGGAAATACCGCGCCCGCAGATCCCCCGTACCCGCTCCTGTCATTTCTGCGAAGAAAGCAGACCGGGGAAAAACTCCCATCCTCATAGATCTCCCGGACCACCCTTCCCAGACCGTATCCGTTGTTGGGAGCGGTGTCCGGATCCGGAGAAAACCCGTAAAAACCAAGGACCAGCAGCCGATCCTCACCGGATACATAAAATCCCATGCGCTGGTGCATCACACAGTCCCAGGCCTTCCCCTTAAATTTCTCTTCAGCCCGGTCTCTTCCGGGCCCGCTGTAAGGATCAAAGGGAACGCGAAGGGGAGGGAATACCACCTCCGGCTTTCCCCAGCCAATGCCATCCCGTGAGGTCACGAGCAGAGTCTTAGAGGGTGGCACATGCTCGCTAACCGGATCCGAAAGATACTCCAGAAAAAAGCGTCCCCGCCAATAAGCCAGCATCGGCGCGTGGTTATAGGTCCACCGGTATACCTCCTCATCGGATTCTCTGCAGGCCCTGACCACCTGTATATTTTTCACACCCGGCACATGGGGCAGCCCCCCATCCTGAAAGCGGATATCCGCCTTCTGTCTGTTATGGCACCGTATCAGTTCTTCACCCATCTTCCTTCCTCCCGCCGTCTAACTAGTACAAAGGTACTAGGAAAGCATCCCTCTGTAAATCCTCTCCACATCCGCAAGGCATAAATCCGCCGGACAGTTGTCAAACAGCCTCCGGTTTTTCAGCGCCTTCTCTGCCATCCGTCCGCAATCCTCCGCTTTCACACCAAACTGTGCCAGTCCGCAGTCCATGCCCAGCTCCTGCTGTATATCCCGCATCACCGTTATGAGTCGTCCGGCTCCGTCTTTAGGGCCAGCTCCGTTTTCCTTTATCAGACAGTGGCTTGCGATGTGCTCCATCCGCTCTCCAGCGCTTTTTCTAATTCCCTCCATACCCGGAACAAGCAGCGCAGCGATCCCCTTACCGTGGGGCACATGATACTCCTCGGCCAGCGGATAGGCCATGGCGTGTACAACATGCGTGGAAGCCGTCACCAGACATACGCCGGCATAAAACGACGCCAGCAGCATATCCTGCCGGGCATCCGCAAGATTATCCCTGCAGGCCGGAACCAGGCTCTTAAAGATCAGGCGCATGGCCTCCAGTGCAAACATATCGGAATACGGATTCGCCTTTTTGCTGACAAAGCTCTCCATCGCATGGGAGAGGGCATCAAAGCCGGTGCTTGCAGCCAGCGCCTTCGGCAGGCCGGCGGTCATCTCTCCGTCCAGAATCACCGTATCAGCGATCATCTTACGGCTTACGATGCCCATCTTCTGTTTCTTCTGCCTGTGATACAGGATGGCATTGGGCGTGGCCTCCGCCCCTGTTCCCGCCGTTGTGGGAACAGCGAACAGCGGCAGGCCTTTCTTCTCTATCAGCGCGGGATTCTCCGGGCTGCGCGCAAACTCCGGATTCACCGCCATCGCGCAGTAAAGCTTTGCCGTATCGATCACGCTGCCGCCCCCGAATGCCAGCACCGCGCCGCATCCTCTCAGCGCTTCGCTGCCGCAGAGCCTGTTTATGGATTCGAAATCCGGCTCCCCATAGATCCGGTCATAAATCCTTACGCTGCAGCCGCTTTCTTCTATCCGTGCCAGCACCTTCTCCACACAGTCCAGATGTATCACCGCCGGATCAGAGATCACTCCGGCGCTCCTTATGCCGTTCTCCAATAAAAGCTCCGGCAGCACATTGACCGTGCCAAGTCCTTCCACAACCTTTTTCGGCATCTCCAGTATCGCTGACATAGTCCACCTCCGCTTTGTATCCGCATTTTTATAACGGACATCTAATTCCAGTCTTTATAGTATTGATCCAGTACATCCGCTATGCGTCCGTCCCAAGCCTCATAATCCCCTCCAAAAGGGCTTCTTACCGGTCCTACCGGCCATCCCAGCAGATTCTGCGCCCGCTTAATCACCGTATTGGGATTGCCCAGCTTCATGCAGTCCCGAATAGCCCGGATCCCGTCCTGAATCAGTACCGCCTGTTTAAGATCGCCTGCCTTCCAGCTGTCATAGATGGACGCCAGTTTATTGGGGAACAGGTTTGCGGTGCCCGCAATGCCGCCGGCTCCGCCCGCCGTCAGCGTGGACAGGATCATCGAATCATTGCCGGACAGCACCGGAAATTCTCTGCCGGTAGCTTCCAGATACTGCAGGGTATTGTCAAAATTTCCGCTTGAATCCTTGATTCCTATGATGTTGTCCACCCCTGCCAGAGTCTCCAGTGTCTGACGGGATATGCTGCAGCCTGTCCTGGCAGGTATGTTATAAAGAATAACTCCGATATCGATGCTCTTAGCCACAGCCTTATAATGCTCCACCAGCTTTTTCTGGCTCACCTCTCCGAAATAAGGCGTAACCACGGATACAGCATCAGCCCCCAGTTCCTGGGCTTTCTGCGATAGAAAAACCGTATCCTTTGTGGTCACGCATCCCGTCCCCACACATACAGGCAGCCGTCCCCTGTTCTCCTCCAGCACGACCTCCATCACCCTCAGCTTCTCTTCACAGCTTAAAGCATAAAATTCTCCGTTGGTCCCCAGGCAGAACAGTCCATGTATCCCGGTATTTATATACCTCCTGACCTGGTTTCTAAGCTCTTGTTCGCAGAGCTTTTCATCTGCCGTCATCGGCGTAGTCATGGCAACAATAATTCCCTGTGGTATATAACTCATACTGTCTCCGTTTCTGCATCGGCACCCGGCGTTTCCTCTTTCGGGCACCGCAGTCAGCTGCGGCAGTTTTCCCGGAAAGCGCTGGGCGTGATGCCCGTATAGCTTTTAAATCTTCTTGAAAAATAATAGGGGTCTTCAAACCCAACCGATTTCGCCACCTGAAGGATGTTCAGATCTGTATGGCTTAACAGATACACCGCACGGTCCAGCCTCACCTTATTGATATACTCGGTGATGGACAGTCCCTGCATCTCCTTGAACCTGCGTGAAAAATAATAGCGGCTGTAATTCACGTACCTGCATATACTGTCCACATCGATCTTATGGTAATAGTTCAGGTTGATATACTCCACCGCCCTTGTAACGGATTCCAAATCCCCGGAACCCGACAGCTCCTTTAACTGTGTCCGCAGTGTTTGGGCGAACACCGCATCTACCAGCGTGTACAAGAGCCCCATCACCCTGTACGCGCTTCCTCTCTCTTCCAGCGTTTCATCATTCAGAAGCTCTAAGAGGTCCCCCACCTCCGCATGTATGCCGCCCTCCAGCACCGTAATCTGACCGCTCATATCCTTCCATCGGCCAAACTCCATATTGTTACCGACCTCAATGGACAGCCAGCACCACTCGCTGTGCCTTCCCTCAAAGTGGAAGGTCCCCGAGACACCGGGATACAGGCACAGGATATCGCCCCTTCCAAACCGGCAGTCCGCACGCCGTCCTTCCACGCCGTCCCTGCCGTCGAGCCATCCGTCTCCGTCCAGTATAAAATAAAGATAGAAGAGATGGGTGACGCTGTGGGCAGCCTCCATCGGCCCTTCCCTTACAGTCCGGCAAAACTGAATGGGTTTCAGATTCTCTGCCGAATGATGAAAGCTGATTATTTTTCTGTCTGACAAAGCCTTATAAGTTTCCGGATCCGGAACAGACCATCTTTACCGCGTATTCCACCGCCTCGGCCAGGGACGCCTCGGACGCCAGGTTTTTGCCCGCGATATCAAATGCTGTTCCATGATCGACGGATACGCGTATAACAGGAAGTCCAAGAGTCATGTTTATGCCGTTCACCGCACCCTGTGTTTCTCCCTTTTCCCAGATAAATCCGGCCAGCTTAACGGGAATATGCCCCTGATCATGGTACATGCAGATGCACAGATCATACTGTCCCCCTTTCAGCTTGCAGAACACCGTATCGGGCGGCACAGGTCCGCAGACATCTATTCCGCGCTTTGCAGCCTCTTTTACCGCCGGGATGATCTCCTCCAGCTCTTCCGTACCGAACAGCCCTCCTTCCCCGCAATGCGGGTTCAAGCCCGCCACAGCGATCTTCGGCCGGTCAATCCCCAGCTGCTTCAAAGCCTGAACGGACAGTTCAATCACCTTTAAGATCCTTTCCTTTTTTACCAGACCGCAGGCTTGACGAAGGGACACATGCGTGCTGATATGGGCCACCCTCATGCCACCGTATGCCAGCAGCATCGCATAATCCTTTACATTTGTGTAGTGCGCATAGATTTCCGTATGCCCGGAGAACGCATGGCCCGCCAGATTCATGGATTCTTTGTTTAACGGAGCCGTAACATTGGCGTCCACTTTTTTCTCCAGCGCCAGTTCGACTGCCTTCTTCACATAGCAGAAAGCCGCGTCTCCGCAGCGGCTGTCCACCGCCCCCATCGGATAATCCGTGCCGGTCAGACAGCCCTGATCCATCAGGTTCAAAGTGCCATCCTCATAAATACCGCCGGACGGGTCTTCTGTCAGGTGTATCCTAAGCCTTATGCCGGTCTGCTCCATAGCCCTTTTTACCGCACACAGATCTCCGATCACCAAAGGCCTGCATACACCGTGTATCCAGTGGCCGCCCAGAAGCTTTACCGTGATCTCAGGCCCCACACCGGCCGGATCTCCCAACGTCAACGCTACCAGCGGTTTTTTATTTACCAGTTTCCCATCTTCCATATGTATTCTCCCATCCTGTCCTATTGCCTCAAACCGCAAACGCCGTTATTGCTCCAGCTTCTTCACTATGGAAACCAGGGAATCCTCCCTGCCAAAGCCGCCGGATTTGGTGACTACCGGCACATTGGTATGTTCCCCGCCAATTAAGACTCCCAGAGGAATATAGGGCTCAATTTCTCTTGTGATCTCAATCCCGCCGGCCCCAAGCTTCCTCGTGACCGCTACCGCCGTGTCACCGCCAAAAAGCACCAATCCCCTAAGGCCCACCGCATCAGCCGCCGCTAAAGCCATTTCGCCTAAAAATCCCAGCACTTTTTTTCTCACAGCCTGCAGCTCCTGCCAGTTATCCTGATAGTAATTAAGAATATTTTCCTTGCTGTCCCCGGAAGCGTCCACCACCACATGGCATCCTTCCTTCAGCTTAGCGGCAGTAATGCGGGCCGCATCGGCGCAGGCCTCTCTGTATTCCGTCTCCCCGCCGGCAAGCTGTGCCACGTTCACCCGCAGCACAAAGGAACGGTCACAGGACTCTTCAAACTTTTTAATCTGCAGCTTGGACATTCTGGCCGGGCTGCCTGACAGCACCAGCACCGGAGCGCTGCGCTTCCTGCGTGGCAGATGCAGCTTTGTATGCATGCCCATAGCCCGTATGCTGCCCAGCTGTTCGATATGCTTGAAGAGTCCGGCAGATCCGCATAGGAGCAGCCGTCCCCTATAGAGAGCGCTTCCCTGCACGATGCTGCGCAGGTCTCCGTCGTCGATGGCGTCCGCCACCAGAAGCCGCGTTCCCCGGGCAACGCATTCTTCTATCCCCGCAGATACGGACTCCGCGCCGTTGCGGATCGTCCTGATGTCTATCATACCAACCTGTGCCGGATATTGCTCCTGGATTATCATGGAAATCTCCGATTCGTACACCGGCGCGTACGGATCCTTGGCCAGTTCCGTATTTTCTAACGGTGATCCGTATACATAGTGTACGCCGTTTACGGTAGTCCTGCCATTAAAGGGCAGGGCCGGCGCTACGATCACGCAGTCAGCCTGCCCGCTTTTAAGAACGGCCGAAAGCTCAGCGCCGATATTGCCCCTAAGGGTGGAATCAATCTTCTTATAAATCAGCCGGCAGTCCTGCTGGCGAAACCCCTCAAGAGCTTCCAAAACCTGGCTGTAGGCCTTTTCCATCGGGACATTTCTGCTCTCGGTGCTCATGATGATGACATCCGACTGACTCTCCCATTCCGGAAGCTTCTGGATATCAAACGCCACCCGCACCACATAATTCTGCTCCAGCATCTGTACACCGGCATCCATGGCCCCGGTCAAATCATCTGCAATCACGCCATAACAAGTCAATGTATCTTCCTCATTTCTGTGCCGCTCTTAAATCTCCTCATCCGTTTGCCGCCGCAGCACAGGCGCAAACCGTCCGTCTCCTGCCGCCGTCATCCCTTAACCGATCCGATCAGTATACCGCTCTTAAAATACTTCTGTACAAACGGATACACGCACACGATGGGAAGCATGGCCATAAATACCGTCGCTGCCTTCAGATTCTGGGGATTGATCAGCACCCCGTTCTGTATCACTGTGGGAAATGTCCTGGTTCCTCCGTCATCGCTGATCACCACATTTTTCAGGATCTGCTGGATCGTATAATATTTAGGATTCTTCAGATAAATCTGCGGGAACAGGTACTGGTTCCAGATCATGACCGCATAGAACATGCCGATGGTGGCAATAATCGCTTTGGACAGCGGCACGTAGATCTTCCAGAGGATCTGAAATGTGTTGGCTCCGTCCACATAGGCGGCATCATCCAGTTCCTCAGGTATCCCGTTGAAAAAGGACATGGTAATAATCAGGTACTGGGTGCTGATGGCGTTGGGGATTACCATGGCCAGCGGATTGTCCACAAAGCCCAGCTTGCTGAACAGGATATAGGTGGGGATGATGCCCGCCTCAAATACCCAGGAAAGCACCAACAGCTTGCGGATTGCAAATCTCTCCTTCAGGCTCCTTCTGGTAAGCACATAGGCCAGGATAAAGGTCATAACCAGGGCGAAGAGCATTCCCAGCACCGTGTAAACGGCGGAATTACGGAATCCCTGCATAATGTTTAAGTTCGTGTTCTGAAATATGTATTTATAGGCCTCCAGATTCCATCCCTTGGCAAAAAATACCACTTCTCCGTTTACAAGGGAATACCCGTCGCTGACCGACTGAAAAAAGATGTAGAGAAACGGATAGACGCAGACCAGAGCGATCAGGATCATCACAAGGCTGTTTACCACGTCGAACACCTTTATTTTTCTGTGTTTTCTTTTCATCCTGCTTTTCCTTTCTAAAACAGACGGGTTTCCGCGTATTTTTTTGACAGCTTATTGGTCAGAATCACCAGAAGGAACGCGATGACTGATTTCACCATATTAACAGCAGTTGCATAGCCGTAATCCGGAAAACCCGTGGACTGGAAGCTTAAGCGGTATACATAAGTCTGCAGCACGTCCGCCGTCTCATAGACACTGGGATTGTACATCAGGAGAATTCTATCCAGATCAACGGAAAAGATGTTGCCCACGGCTACGATCAGCATCACCACTACGGTGGTCTTAATACCCGGCAGCGTGATCTTCATCATCTTCTGCCATCGGCTGGCTCCGTCCACGCTGGCCGCCTCATATATGGACGGGTCTATGGACATGATGGCCGCCATATAGATGATTCCGTAATAGCCGCAGGTCTGCCAGATCTGTAAAATCACGTACAGGGGCCTGAACCATCCCGGCTGTGCCATGAAATAAATCGGTTCCATGCCGAGCTTCACCAGTATCATGTTGATTACACCTGTGGTAGGAGATACCATCGTATAAAGGATGCTGACCATGACCGCTGACGATATGAAATAGGGCAGAAAACTGATGGACTGCACGCCCTTTTTTACCAGACTGTTCTTCAGTTCATTTAAAAACAGGGCGAAAGCCACCGGCACCGTAAAGGAAAAGACCAGCGTATACAGCGCCAGCAGCACCGTATTGCGGATCAGCGTAAGCATATAAGGCTCTTTGAATATGCGCATGAAATTCTCCAGCCTGATGAACGGGCTGCCCAGAATTCCCTTAAATGGGCTGTAATCCTGAAACGCGATCACCATCCCGAACAAAGGGCCCACTTTAAACAGCAGCCAGCAGCCCAAAGCCGGGATCATCATCAGATAGATCAGCCGGTTTTTCCTGATATACTGCAGAAGACGTTTCCCTCTGCTTTGTTTGGTCTTAATGTTATCCATTCGATTTCCTCTCTATCCTGCGGCATTGGGTGAAAAATATGAGGGGCAGGGCTGCCCCTGTCCCTCTCCCGGCTCGCGTCCGGGGCGTTTAAATCTCCCGCCTCTATGCTTATTTATACATGGCGTCGTAGGCTTCCTGTTCAATCTCCACGATTCTGTCATAGCCCAGACCGTCCATCTCAGCCAGAAACGCATCCCACTCATCCATGCTTCTCTCACCCTTGATGAATTTCAGCACACCGGAATTCATGCTTTCATTGACGATGGATACCAGGTTGGAGATCTCCTTCGTCTGATCCGTGCTGTAGATGATGTTCCAGCGCTGCGCCAGATTATCCTCCGTAAACAGGCTTAACGCGATATTGGTGGTAAATTCCGTGTTATAGGAATAAAATGCTTCGTTGTCAATCGGCTTAATAAAGGTCAGCTGATCGGTGAGGAAGGACCATTTCTTGGTGCCCGCAGGCTTCTGCTCTTCCTGGGTATACTCCACCAGATACTGCTTCCTGCCGTCCGCCACTTCATAGCTGACGCCTTCCACACCCCAGTTTGCCAGGGTCTGTCCCTCTTCAGAGAAGAAGAAATCCAGATACTTCATGATCATCGGCGCCTTCTCCTCCGCGGTTATATTAATAGCCATGCACCGTCTCTCATCATACTGCAGTTTGGCCGTCATCTTTGTGGTATTGCCGTTTACCGTCTTCATGTACGGGATTACATTCAGATCGTACTCCGGGTATGTCGTCTTGTCCGAGTTGTTCATAAACCATGCCGGCCTCGTATAACCGTCTGTAAAGATGGAACTTTTTCCGGTCAGCACACTGGTTTCCCACTGTTCCTCGGAAATAGCCCCGCTCACCCATTCCGGGTCGATCAGGCCTTCCGCATACAATGTATGATACCATTCCACCATCTGTTTGAAGCCTTCCGCCTTAAGATCGTATCCGTAAGCGCTGCTGGTATAGTAGTTGCCGTGGGCAGTACCGTCCTCAAAACCTGCGGATGCTTCAAAATAAGGCATAAAACGCAGCAGCTGATCCCTGCCGGACAGCGGATAATAGTTGGCGTCCTTGGCGCCGTAATAAGCCTTCAGCGTGCGCATGGCTTCCGCAAACTCATCGATGGTTCCAGGTATCTTTTCAATGCCGGCTTCCTTGAAGTGATCGGTCCTGTAGGCCACCACATCCGCCGATGTGGGAGTCTCATTGGCCAGGCCGTAGATCGCTCCGTTCTCACTGGTCACCAGCGCCGCATAGCCGGGATGATCCTCCAGATATTTCTGTATATTGGGCGCATACTGCTCGATATAGGGCTTAAGGTCCACAAATGCGCCCTGCTCGCCGTAGACATTGGCCTGAGCAAGCTTTACGATCCCGGCATCGGGAAAGCTCTTGCTGATCATCCTCTGATCCACATCGGAATAGTAGTCATCGTTTTCAGAAGGTCCTTCCACAAATTCCACCGTCACCCCTGTCTTCTCCGGAACATAAGTGTACCATTCCAGATCATTGAGCCATGTTACAAACTTACTGTGCATCAGATAGCTGAATGTGCCGCCCAAAGCCTCCGTTCCGGCCGTGCTCTCCGCCTGTGTCTCCCCGGCAGGACCTGCCTGTGCGGTCCCATCCGTTTTGGCAGTCCCATTCTGTGCGTCTTTTCCGGAACAGCCGCTAAGACCTGCGGCAGCAAGAAGCAGCGCCGCCAGCACGGCCGCCGTCATTCTTCTGACTGATTTCTTCCCCATAACTTCCTCCATTCCTGCGCCATTTACGGCACATATCAAGTTGTTTTGCTGTTGGCATTATTGTCTCATATGCACGCCGGCATGAACATAAAGGATTGTGCTATCGCCCTGTACATTTGTGCTGTTTCCGATGGTCGCCGTGTTTCTGTTCATGAACCGCTTTTTTATCGAAGGGATTACGGCGGGTGCTGTGAAGGGATGAAAGTTTTGTAGTTCTTTACTGACAGAGTGTTTTGAGGTATTATGGAAATATGCGGATCTTTAAGTGCGCGCAGATCATCAGCTTTTGGCTGGTGGCAGTAGACGAGGAGGAGATTTTATGATGAGAGTTCCTGCTTATGAGGGAGTGAAAGCGGAGGGAGAACTGGGATTCAGGCTGGCGAAAAATTTTGCCAGACTGGAGGATACAGAGTACCGTCCGGATGTATTGTTTGAAATTGAGAAAAATGGATGGGCCGGGGACTGGGAAGGCAGAACCGTTCTGGCCCTTGTCCTGCTGTCCCGCACCACCGGGCAGAAGGCAGCCTATCTGGATGAAATTCTGGATAAGCTGGAGGAGGAAATGAACCCGAAGGGCTATCTGAAAGGAATTCTTCCTGACGGTGAAGCGGATGAACAGCAGTTGTCCGGCCATAACTGGCTGCTTCGGGGACTGCTGGAGCATTATCTGTGGACCGGCAGCGAAAGAAGTGAACGAATGGCCAGGAAAATTGTAGAAAATTTGTATCTGCCTGTCCGGCCTCTGTATAAAAACTACCCTACAGATCCGGCTATGCGCAGCATGGATGGTGAGGCTTCCGGCCGCATTGGCGGCAATGTCGTTTACGGCTGGCATCTCTCCACAGATATCGGATGCGCCTTTATGTCCATGGATGCGCTCAGCCAGTATTACAGCATCTTCGGAGATGAGCGGGTAGCAGACCTTCTATGGAAAATGTTCGAAGCCTTCTGCCGCATCGACTTTATGAAGGCTTCCATGCAGACCCACGCTTCTCTTTCCGCATGCCGAGGCCTGATCCGCTTTTATAAGTGCACCGAGCGAACGGAGCTTTTGGATTTCGTTATTTCTTTCTTTGATTTTTACATGAAACATGGCATGACCGAAAATTATGCCAACTTCAACTGGTTCGGCCGCCCGCTGTGGACTGAGCCCTGCGCCATCGTCGATTCCTATCTGGTGGCTCTTGAGCTCTGGAAGGAGACAGGAAAGCTTGCTTACCTTCAGACAGCACACCGGATCTATTATAATGCGCTGGGCCATGGGCAGAGGAATAACGGCGGTTTCGGCTGCGATGACTGCGCGGGGCCGGGACCTGCCGGCGCGTTTCTACGCGCCCAGAGAAATCACTATGAAGCCTGCTGGTGCTGCAGCATGAGAGGCGCCGAAGGGCTCACAAAAGCAGCCCTTCACTCCGTGCTGGAGGATGGCAGCCGGATTTATATCGCAGGCTGTTTCAGCGGCGAGTATGAGCTGGCGGATGCGCGGCTTACGGTACGGTCCGGCCTCCCCAGAGAAGGCCATTTAAGCATCCGCATATCCGGCTGCCAGGGACTTCATAAGTTTTACTTCTATATCCCTGAAGGCGCGGACCGTGATGCACTGCACCTGCAGGTGCGCGGCAGGGAAGTGCCCGCTGTCTGGGAAGACGGTTATCTGACCGTTTCGGTTCTGGGCTGCGGCGATGTCCGGCTGGTGTACCCGATCTGTCTGCAAAAGCGCGGAACTGTCAGCAAAGAAACTCCTGAAGGAAGCTGTACTTACTGGCATGGGGATCTGCTGCTGGGCGCAGAAACCAAAGATGCGGTCACGGTAGATGGGGACAAACTGGCACCACAGGCTCCGGCCGTTTACTCGGATGGACAGACCGTGCTGCAGCCGGTGGGACAGAGCATATATTTTGAGAGGGAGGAACTGCTCAACAGATCATTGCAGGTTTTGTTCAACGCAAATGCAGGAGGGGATAATTAAGTGGAACAACAGCCTTATTATTTAGCTTATGAAAAAAGATACAGGGCTGTATTTGAAGCCGGAGCAGAGCGTTGGGGACATTCTCCGGATGATCAGGAGCTTTTTAATGCGCTCAAAGAATGGGTAACCGCCAATCATTTAACGGGTAAAAGTATTATAGAATTTGCCTGTGGCGAAGGGGCAGGGGGAATTATACTATCAGAGCTTGGTTGTAACTATCACGGAGTTGATATCGCCCCTTCTGCTGTTTTGAAGGCTAAGGAAAATTTAAAGAATTATCCGAACGCACGAATAGATATACTTGATATGGTTAAGGAGACTGCAGGCGAGAATTACGATGCTGCACTTGACTGCATGGGTTTTCATATGCTTGTCACCGACCAAGACAGAACATCCTATTTAAAAAACGCATTTTTATCTCTTAAACCTGGATCACCTATGCTTTTTTATAGGGAGTCCTATATAAACGGCAATCATAAAGAGGAAACAGTAAAATCCGCTGTCAATTCATATGAAGAATGGTTAAACATTACCGGCAGTGACTATGAAACACCCTTACCCCGCAGGGTGGATACAGGTGATGGTGATATAGAAGTTATGGTGCCGCTTGTTCCGGCAAGAGCTAATGATAGAGACGGATATATTTCAGAATTGCAGTCAGCCGGATTTTCAGTAGAAAAGTTCGTAGAAATGGATACTTCAAATACGATTCAGCATTCTGCCAGTATTTATGCGAGAAAACCGATTTAAAGACAGAACCGGCGGCATATCAAACGCATGCCGCCGGTTCTACCACACAAAGTTCACTTACAAAGTCCACCGGGCCTCGCAGATCATTTCAGCACCACAATCCCATACTCCGGTATGGTGAGCATCTCATCCTCCAGAACCGCCTCTTCTCCGGAGGTAGACAGCGTCCCCTTCATCCTCTCATAGCCATAATCCTTTTTCGGCAGTACAACCCGCCGTTTTTGGGCGCTCCCGTTCATGACGATCAAAATCCGGCTGTTATGCCATGTTTTTATCATTATGCTGACATGCTGATCAGCAATATCTTTCATGCAGGATACTACGCCTTTGACTATTTCAGGGTTTTCCTCTCTCAGCCGCAGCAGGTTCCTGTAATAATTCAATACGGAACTCTCATCTTCAAACTGCTGCTCTGACAGTTCATAAGGAGCCGAATTTCTCTTCGTGCCTTCCTTTTTGTCCATTTCTCTCATCTCCTGTTTCCCATTCCCTGTCATCGCTATCATCCTGTTTCCTCCCTGGCCGGCTTCGTCTCCCCGGCTTTATCTACCATATAAAAAGCGGATATTTTTGGATTTTCACTGCGGATACAGCGTTCTGTCTTAAGGCTATAGTAATATACAACTGCATTTACTTCAATAGACATTTCGTTACTTTTTTGTGAACAATTTGTGTTATATTTCACAAATATTTCTTACATTTACTGGAATACCCTTTTGTGCAACTTGCCCCACATTTTCCCATCTCTATCTGCCATACAGATTCACCAGATCCCGAAGCATCTGCTTCTCACGGTCTCCCAGCTGCCCTTTACGAAGCCGCCAGCTCCAGTTGCCGCCGATCGTGGAAGGATGGTTCATGCGGGCGGAGTTATCCAGCCGAAGCACATCCTGGACCTGGAATATCGCCACGCTGGCCACACTGCTGTAGGCGGTCCGAAATACCGCGCTGACGATCGCGTCTATATCATTGGGATTTGAGACACCCATATAACGGCAAGCGTATCCTCTCTCCCAGTCGGAACAGCCCAGGAAATATCCCTTCAGAGTCTCGTTATCATGGGTTCCACCGTAAACCACACAGTTGCTCGCATAATTATGGGGCAGATGCTCATTGTCAGAACCGCCGCCAAAGGCAAATTCGATGATCTTCATCCCCGGCAGGCCCGTATCCGCAAGTAGCTGCTTCACCTCCGGCACACTGACTCCCAGATCCTCTGCAATCACCTTCGTATCCCCTGCCGCCTTCAGGATCACATCCACAAGTTTGCGCCCCGGGCCTTTCTTCCATTCACCGTTCTTACCGTCACTGCTTCCGAAGGGAATGGTATAATACTGTGTCACACCTATAAAATGGTCAAAACGCACCACATCATAAAGTACGGAAGCCGCCCCAATCCTGCGTGACCACCATTCAAAGTCTTCCGCATCCATGGCATCCCAATCATACAGCGGGTTGCCCCACAGCTGACCGTCATCGGAAAACGCGTCCGGAGGAACGCCGGCTACCTTGATCGGCGTCAGGTTTTCATCCAGCTGGAACAGATCCGGATTCACCCAGACATCGGCGCTGTCAAGCGCCATATAGATCGGCACATCTCCGATCAGGCTGATGCCTCTTTCATTGGCATACCGGCGCAGTTTTTCCCATTGTCCATAAAACTTATACTGGCAGAATTTCCAGAATTCCATATCCTCCTTCAAAAGCTGTGAATACTTTGCCACAGCTTCCGATGTGCGGAACTTGATATCTTTGTCCCAAAGCGGCCATTCCTGATTGCCGAAATGTGTCTTGCAGGCCATGTACAGGCTGTAATCCTCCAGCCAGAAGGCCTGTGCAGCGCAGAAATTCCGGTAATCCTCATCCTCCTCAAGATGGCTGGCTGCAAAGGCCGCCCGAAGCACCGTGAATCGGTTCTGGAACATCACGTCATATGCAACCCGTACCGGGTCATTTCCCCAGAATCGGTCATTCACTGTCCCGCGGTCCAAAATGCCCTCTTCAATCAGCGCATCCAGATCGATCATATAGGGATTGCCGGCAAAAGCGGAAAAAGACTGGTAAGGACTGTCTCCATAGCTGGTAGGGCCCACCGGCAGCACCTGCCAGAAGGACTGCCCCGCTTCCTTTAAAAAATCCACAAATTCATATGCTTCTTTTCCGAGAGTCCCGATACCGTACGGCGACGGAAGTGCTGTTACCGGAAGCAAAATGCCCGCACCTCTTTTTAATGTGGTTGTCATCATCCTCTGATCCCCCAGTCATAGTCATTCGAAAATTTTCGAAAATATTATTATCTCTATCTTACCAGCCGGGCGGTGGTATGTCAATGCAAAGCCAGGCCCTCACTGCAAAATTGGCCATATTATCCGAATACAAGCGTCCTGTTTTGTGCATAAATATATGCTTCTTTACAGTACATCAAAAAAATGTTATAGTAAATAGCAGAGAACAGCAGTATATTTTCGAAAATAATCGGTAAAAAGCAGCGCACTGAAGTTACGCAGGTTACCAACCTACAGTTGGTGACAGTATAGAGAAAACACACTGATGTGTGCGCAGGTCATCGACCTTCGGTTGGTGACAGTAAAAAAGGAGAGAGTATGGCGACGATAAAAGAGATAGCGGACCGGCTGGGTGTTTCCATCAGCACAGTTTCCAAAGGGTTGAACGGCGCCAGCGATATCAGTGAAGAGATGCGGCAGACCGTGCTGGACACCGCCATGGAAATGGGATACATACACCGTAGAAAAAAGGACGCTGCCCTTCGCAGACTATGCGTCATGGTGGAAAATATGGCTTACGAAAGCATTCACGGCTTCGGCTATGAGGTGATCGCGGGCTTTCGTCTGGCGGCGGCCAAACAGAACTGTGAGGTGTCCGTCATCGCGGTGGACGATTTTTTTCAGCAAAAGCAGTCCTGCAGCAGCCTGATACGGCAGAACGGTTATGATGGGGCATTTCTGCTGGGTTTTGACTTAAATGACACCTATTTAAAGCAGATCGAGGAAATCAGCATCCCTACCGTGCTTTTGGATAATTACCTGCCCGGCCATCCCATGACCTGCTATGTGGGCACCGATAACAGTGAAGGCATGCAGTTGGTGGTGGATTATCTGACGTCATTGGGACACAGGCGGATCGCGTATCTGGGCGGTTTTGACGATTCCTTTGTGGAGATCCGGCGCAGAGAAGCGTTTGAACGCTTCATGCGCTGCCACGGCCTTAAGGCAGACCCCCTCCTCTGCGGCAGCGGTCTCAATGAACCGGAGACTGCAAAAAAGTATCTGCACGACTTTATAGAAAGAGGTGCCACCGCTGTGATCTGCACCAGTGATCTGATCGCGTCCGGCGCCATATCCGAACTCTACCGCATGGGTATGAGGGTGCCGGAGGATATGAGCGTGGTAGGATTTGACGATCTGCCCATCGCCCGCTACCTGGCGCCTCCTCTGACCACGGTGCGCCAGGACCGGCAGGCCCTGGGACGCTGCGCGCTGGCCATGCTGGAACAGATGATATCCGGATGCGGGATCGGCGTCATGCTGCTTCATCCGGAACTTAAAATCAGGGATTCCTGCAAAGCGGTTATACCGCAGGAATTACCTGAAGGATATGTGCACTGATACAGGCGTCATCAAAGTCAAAGGCACCGCTGCCTTCCGGCATAAAATCCGGGGAAGGCAGCGGTGCCTTTTTCATTCAATTTAATATAATTAATCCGCTTTCTTTACAAACTTCTTGGTCATGATATACCACAGAGCGCCTGTGATGCATACGGAAGAATATGCTCCGCATACGATGCCTACGATCAGCGGCAGCGCGAAATCGCGGATGGAGCTCACTCCCAGCAGGAACAGCACAAACACCATGATAAACGTGGTGAGGGAGGTATTGATGGATCTGGTCAGGGTCTGTGTGATGCTTAAGTTGACCACATCCGCTATATCCTCTTTGCCCTTCTTTTGCTTCAGGTTCTCTCTGATTCGGTCGAAGATCACGATGGTGGCGTTGATGGAATATCCCACGATCGTCAGCATACAGGCGATGAATGTATTGCCCACAGACCATCTGGCAACTGCATAGAAAGTCAGCACTACCAGAACATCATGAATCAGCGCGATTACAGCGCTGGTCGCAAATTTAATGTCCTTAAAACGCAGCCAGATATAGATCAGCATCGCTACCGTGGCAATCGCTACGGCTAGGACCGCGTCCTGCTTCATCTCATTGCTGACCGTAGCGGAAATGCTCTCCGCAGTGATCAGTTCACCGTCCACTCCATACTTGTCCACCAGCTTCTCGGTGATCTGCTCTCTCTCTTCTACGCTTAAGGTCCTGGTCTTTATAATAACCTGATTGGTTCCCGCCACCTTCTGTGTCTGGATATCGTTATCTCCGGTCACTTCAGAGATCAGCGGCACCACATCGCTGGAGATCTGGTTTAAGGACAGGTCCTCATTAAATGTGACATTTGTGGAGGTTCCTCCCCGGAACTCGAGGCTGTAATTAAATGCGGTCCCTTTGGTGCTGTTAAAGATAAGCGCGCCCACACCCACCAGAATCACAACGGCAGAGCAGATAAAGCAGATATTTTTCTTGCCGAGGAAGTTAATCACCTTGAATTCTCTGTTTTTGGCTCTCTTCGTCAGTCCGTAGAACTTCGGATCACGGATTCCGGCCTGATACAGCGCCTTCAGCACAAATCTGGTCACCACCAGAGCCGTGAACATGGATAAAAGGATACCGAGAGCCAGAGTCTGGGCAAAGCCCTTCACCGTGCCGGATCCCATCCAGTACAGCACGCCCGCCGCGATCAATGTGGTCACATTGCCGTCCACAATGGCCGACAGCGCCTTGGAAAATCCTTCCTTCATGGCTGATTCCACTGTTTTGCCGGCCAGAAGCTCTTCTTTGATACGTGAGAATATAATTACGTTGGCGTCCACGGCCATACCGATGGACAGCACGATACCGGCGATGCCGGGCAGCGTCAGCGTAATCTGATAAGCGCTTAACAGAAATACCATCAGCGCGGTATAGAGCGTAAGAGCGATGGAGGCCGCCAGACCCGGTATGAAATACAGGCAGATCATGAAAATCATAACCAATCCCATACCTATGGCGCCTGCCAGCAGGGAGGTGCTGATCGCCTCTTCACCCAGCTTTGCGCCCACGACGTTAGAGCGGATCTCCTTCAGTTCCAGGGGCAGCGCACCGATACGGATGGTGGAAGCTAACGTAGTGGCTTCCTCATAGCTGGAAATCTGGTCGATCTGTGCTTCGCCGCCGGTGATCGCACTCTTGACCTGAGGGCTGCTCACCACTTTGCCGTCATAAATAATAGAGATTCTTTTATTGATATTCTCTTCGGTAGCCTTAGCAAATTTCTCGGCTCCCTCCTCATTTAATGTCAGCTGAACCACATATTCCGTATTGCCGCTCTGGTTCTTGTACATGCCTTCCTGCGCGTTCTTGATGTCCACGCCGGTCAGCACAACCTCACCGTCTTCTGTCCTAAATTCCAGTGAACCGGGCTGTCCCAGTTCCTCCAGGATCGCGTTGGCATCGGATACCCCGGGGATATCCACGTTAATGCGGTCCGCGCCTTCCTGATAAACTTCTGCTTCGGTGCTGTAAGTCTGCGCCCTAAGCTGCAGCTTATAGACCGTATCCTTCATATCCGTGGAGGACGGATCAGGCGTCACCGACTGATATGTGATGCTGACACCGCCGGCCAGATCCAGGCCCAGCTTGATGTCAGAAGCGCTGCCGGACGCATTTTTACCCAATCCCGCAATCGCTACATATGTGAAAAAGCCCACCACCAGAATGGCGGCTATGAGCTTCATCACCCCTTTGGACTTCTGTCCCTTTGCATAGCTCTTCATGTTTACAGTCTCCTTTTCTTTCCTGTCATCGGATGAAGTCTGATGACAGCTTCCTTGTTTACTCTGCCTGTGAGGAAGCATCCTCCGCCAAAGCAGCTTTTATCATAATCGCGCATTCAATGCGTTTCTTCTGCATCTCGCAGCCGATCTCATACGCATCGGTGATACTGCCATGGAAGTTGAAGGCATTGGCCGCACATCCTCCGCTGCAGTAAAACCTGGCAAAGCATTCGCGGCACTTATCCTTCGCGTATACATTGCAGAGTTTGAATTCATCCCTGACCGCCGTGTTGGTGACCCCGGTATCCACATTGCCCAGCAGAAACGCTTCATTTCCCACAAACTGATGGCAGGGATACAGATCCCCCCACGGGGTAACTGCCAGATATTCCGTGCCGGAGCCGCAGCCAGACAGCCTCTTGGCTACGCAGGGGCCCTGATTCAGATCGATCATAAAATGGAAGAACTGAAAGCCTCTTCCCTCTTTTTTCCGCTTTATGTACTCCTTCGCCAGCTCGTCATACTGCTGCAGGATCACCGGGATATCTTCCTCACGGATGGAGTAGGGCTCATCGGCAGGCGCAACCACAGGCTCCACGGAGATCTGCTTAAATCCCAGATCCGCAAAATGGAGCACATCCTTTGCAAAATCCAGATTATGTCTGGTAAAGGTGCCTCTCACATAATACTTGTCCTGATTCCGGCTCTCCGCAAACTTCTGGAACTTGGGAACAATCAGGTCATAGCTGCCCTTACCGTTTCGAAACGGCCTCATCCGGTCATTGACCTCTCTGCGCCCGTCCAGGCTTAACACCACATTGCCCATCTCTCTGTTGCAGAATTCCATGATCTCATCGTTTAACAGCACACCGTTGGTGGTGATGGTAAATCGGAAATTTTTATTGAATTTTTCTTCCTGGGATCTGCCGTATTCCACAAGACGCTTCACCACATCCCAGTTCATCAGCGGCTCTCCGCCGAAGAAATCCACTTCCAGATTTCTGCGGTTTCCCGAATTGGCGATTAAAAAGTCCAGCGCCTTTTTGCCCACTTCAAAGCTCATCAGCGCGCGGCGGCCATGATATTCCCCCTCTTCGGCAAAGCAGTATCTGCATGCCAAGTTGCAGTCATGGGCGATATGGAGGCAAAGCGCCTTTACCACCGTCTGCCTTTTCTTAAAATCGGTAATATATTCCTGATAGGTGTCCTCCGTAAACAGAAGCTCCTGTTTCTTCAGCTCTTCGATTTCCTCCAGAGCTTCTCTAACGTCGTCCTCCTGATATTTCGAAGTCAGATTCTCTACAATCTCTGCAGGGGTATGGTCCTCATAAAGCGCAATGGCATCATAGACCACATCATCTACCACATGTACCGCGCCGCTGCAGACATCAAGCACGATATTGTATCCGTTGTTTTTATACTGGTGGATCACAAAAATTTCCCTCACTTTGCATATCAGACCTCAACAAGGAGGTGCTGCAAAACTCCGGATGGAATCTTGCAACACCTCCGCATTTCGATCTTTCTCTTAAACTACTATCTGTTGCTGTTCTCGCAGGTCTGGTTTCCTACGGTGCAGGATGTCTTGCAGGCTGACTGGCAGGAGGTCTGGCACTCGCCGCATCCGCCTCTCTTTACACTGTTTTTCAGTGTATTTGTATTCAATGTCTTTACATGTTTCATGGACTTTCCCTCCTCATGTGTTCTTTTACAGATAAATCAAAGTCAGTATAGCACAACTCACTGCTTTTTTAAAGACTTTTTTAACTAACAGTTCGTTTAGCTTATCGTTCCGCCTATGGCGCCCGCTCCCAGACAGATCGCCGCTGCCAGGACAGTAGTAAGCGCGCTGTGATAGAGACCGTGGCTGATGATCAGTGAAACGATAAACAGAACTGCAAAATAGCACAGCCCCGAAATCAGTCCCCAGACGAATCGCTGCTGGCGCATGCCCTTGCCGCTTAAGAAACCTCCCAGGAAACAGGCCAGCCCATAGATCACCATCACTCCGGCCGACACGATCTGCTGCTGCAGCTTCAGTTTATACAGCAGCAACGCCAGCAAAAACAGGGCTGCAGCCGTAAATATGTAACTGACGATCAGTGAACGCACCGTAACAAAAACTCCGGATCTTTTATTCATACCATAAAACCTTCCTTTCCGCACCGCTCTCTTCTATATTATTATGTCCCGCCCAATTCAGACATGAACAGTTATCTAAAATATTATCATAACCGGGGCATAATTCTATTAATGCGCTGCGATGTCCTGCCGATGTATCCAATTAATACGGTTTTCCCATAGATGCGCTGTTTACAGTTACCTATCCATACGTTACTGTTCACGGCTGCCGATAAAGCAGCGTAAGAGAGGGCAGGGTATGGTCCTCATAGGGATCCCTTGAAGCTCGCACAAGGAAGCGCACTGATGTGCGCGCAGGTCATCAACCTGGCGGTTGGTGACGATCTGCGCGCTTCACGGAGCGAGAGCGGGTCCCAATGAGGACCATACCCTGCCCTCTCTTACGCGGGAATTTTTCGGTAACTGTGAACAGCAACTATTAATGCATTACTATGCCCGCTTCGCTTGACTTTTGTCTGTACATGCTGTAAACTTTTTCTTAATTGCAACAGGGATTTTGCAACGTAACCCCCTGTTTCGGCAATAAACTATACTATACAAAATGGGAGTTGATTTTTTTTGGATTCGAGTGACGTCATACAGTTGCTTACTTTATTAATCCTTATCTTTCTGTCGGCTTTTTTCTCATCAGCTGAAACAGCCCTGACAACCGCCAATAAAATACGAATGAAAACGTTGGCTGACGAGGGCGACTCACGCGCCGCCACATTTTTGAAGGTCGTTGGTGACCAGGGTAAAATGTTGAGCGCAATCTTAATCGGCAACAATATTGTAAACCTTTCCGCCTCTTCTCTGGCTACAGTTTTTGCGACCAGGTTATGGGGAAGCGCAGGAGCGGGTATTGCGACCGGTGTTCTGACCCTGTTGATTCTTGTCTTTGGTGAAATTTCTCCTAAAACTATGGCTACAATATATGCTGATACCATGGCTCTGGGCTATGCCGGTATCATACATGGCCTCATGGTGGTGCTGACCCCTGTGATCGTGATCGTTAATAAACTGTCTCTCGGCTTTCTGCGCCTTATGCGCGTGGATCCTAATAAAAAGTCCAGCGCGATCACGGAAAGCGAGCTGCGTGTTATCGTGGATGTGAGCCATCAGGAGGGCGTCATTGAGAGTGAAGAGCGCAAAATGATCAATAACGTGGTGGATTTCGGCGATTCTCTCGCAAAGGATGTGATGATACCGCGCATCGATATGACTTTTATAGACGTAAACGCCTCCTACGATGAGGTGATCGCTACCATCCGTGAAAACATGTACACCAGGATGCCCGTATATGAGGAATCTACGGACAACGTGATCGGTCTGATCAACATTAAGGATCTGCTGCTCTATGACAAAACCGGACCGTTTTGCGTAAAAGATTTCCTGCGGGAAGCCTACTATACCTATGAGCATAAAAAAACATCCGAACTCTTCGTGGATATGAGAACCAGTTCCATCAATCTGGCTATCGTGCTGGATGAATACGGCGCCACCGCCGGGATGGTCACTCTGGAAGACCTCTTAGAAGAAATCGTCGGCGAGATCCGCGACGAATATGACGAGGAGGAGGCCAAAAGCATCCAGAAACTGGGGGATCGGGAATACCTGGTGGAAGGCTCCATGAAGCTGGACGATTTAAACGATATGCTGGAAACCGATCTGGAATCAGAGGATTACGATTCACTGGGCGGCTATATCATCGGCCTGCTGGACCGTCTGCCGGAGGTAGGGGAAACCGTCACCTCCGACGGATTTATCTATGTGGTGGATGCTGTGGATAAGAACAGAATCAGCTGGGTTCACATGTATCTTCCCGAGAGCAAGGAAGAAGAGGCCGAAGCCGGAGAGGAGAACGAGCTATGAAAAGACTGATCATATTCGACCTGGACGGCACCGTGGGCGATACGGTTGCTTCCCTGGCCCATACGGTCAATCTGTGCCTGCGGCGCATGGGGCTGCCGGAACAGCCCGAGCAGAACTTCTGCAGCTTCGCGGGGGACGGCGCCCGCCAGATGCTGAAGCGGGCTTTAAAGGCAGGGGGCGCTTACAGTGAAGAAATACTGGACGAACTGATGAAGATGTACAGTCTGGAATTCCAGGAAGGCTGCACCTACGGTGTAAAATCCTATCCCGGACTTCCCGGGGCTCTGGATTCTCTTAAGGCTTATGGCGTAATGCTGGCTGTGTGCACCAACAAGGCCCAGCCCTATGCCGAATCCGTGCTCAATAAAATTTACGGTGAAGGATATTTTGACTATATTCTGGGCGAACAGCCCGGCCTTCCCAGAAAACCCTCTCCCGAAGGCGTATTCCGGATACTGGAAACCCTGGGCGTGGACGCGGACGAATGTGTTTACGTTGGGGATACCAATACGGATATGCAGACCGGCCATAATGCCGGAATCTTTACCGTTGGGGTGACCTGGGGATTCCGGCCCCGAAAAGAGCTGGAAGAATGTGAGGCGGACAGAATCATCGAACACCCTGAAGAGCTGCTCAAACTGGAACTCTGAATTTCAAATATTTTACCTATGAAAGAATAGAGGGGTCTGCCGCACCGACGCGGCAGACCCCCTCTCTATCTGAGACTGTCAATTTCCCGACAGCTCTCACAAAATTACTCACTCCATATCCTCTTCTTTTTTATTACCCGTCTTTCCCAGCTCTTTCATTACAAACACACAGATCATTATGATCAGGATCGTAACAAAGATTCCGCCCATTCCTCTCCACATGATCGTCAGTGCATCCATAACAGTATCCATATTTACATTCCCAAACATTTCGGCTTCCTCCCCCCTATCAGAGCATGCCTGTTACCAGGCTGACAATCAGGCCTCCTGCAATAACCGAGGCAATCTGACCCGATACATTCGCTCCGGCCGCCTGCATCAGTATAATATTCGTCGGGTCTTCCTGCATGGCTATCTTCTGGACCACGCGTGAGGACATCGGAAAGGCTGAGATCCCAGCCGCTCCTACCATCGGATTAATCTTTTTCTTTAAGAACAGGTTGATTACCTTAGCCAATAGAATGCCGCCGATCGTATCCATTACGAATGCGAACAAGCCGATTGCCATGATCATGAGCGTCTGAACCGTCACAAACCTCTCCGCCTGCATGCTGAAAGAAATAGTGATGCCCAATAACAGCGTAATCAGATTGGTCAGAACATTCTGCGCCGTATTTGACATGGTTCCAAGCACACCGCACTCACGGATCAGATTGCCGAACATCAGGAATCCCACAAGCGCTACCGACTGCGGCGCCACAAGACCAACGATCAGCGTGACTACAATCGGAAATGCGATGCGCATACGCCGGCTGACAGCGCCGGGACTGTAATCCATATGAATCCTGCGTTCTTTCTTAGTGGTTACCAGCTTAATGGCCATCGGCTGGATAATCGGAACCAGCGCCATATAGGAATAGGCCGCGACCGCAATCGGGCCGATGTAGTCGGACTTTAAAATCTGCGACACCAGAATTGAGGTAGGACCGTCCGCAGCGCCGATCATTCCGACCGTGGCCGCATCCTTTAAATCGAATCCCAGCAGGGCCGCCAGCAGGATCGCAGCAAATATTCCGAATTGAGCGCCAGCGCCAAACAAAAACATAACCGGATTGGATAAAAGCGGCCCAAAATCAATCATCGCCCCTATACCGATAAATAGCAGAATTGGCATCGCCTCCGAAGCGCTGATTCCGACGTCAAAAAGCCAGGTTATGATTCCTCTTGACTCGATCCCCCCTTGGAGCACCTGATCCAGTACACCTGTCATCGGAAGATTTACCAGAAGCGCTCCAAATCCCATGGGAAGCAGCAGCGACGGTTCATACTCTTTTCTGACCGCCAGCCAGATCAGAAGAATGCCTATCACGTACATGACAATCTGTTTCCACGTTACAGCCATAATCCCCTCAAATAAAAAATCCATGCCTGCTCTCCTTAATGCCGGTATATTTTATGCGTTTATCCCTTAAGTAAAACCGGTTTTACAATATCATACTGACACAGCAAAGTCAATGAATCCGGCATTCAGATTTCGTAAAGAATCTGCTTTAATTTTTCCCGCCCGAAGCTAACTCCTTCATGCGTTTTGTATCCTCTTTACTGCACTCTTCCCGCCCATATCTGGCCTTCTCATAGAGATCCAGCATCTCCTTAGCATCAGTTAATGCAACTTCCTCCGTCTGCTCCTTCGGCGTCAGGGACTCCTTCAGTTCCTGATCCCGCCTCTTCAGGGATAGTATTTTTTTGCGGTAAATACGGCGGACCTTCTGCGATGGCGTCCCTCCAAATCCAAGTCCGGCTTTCGTCTCCCGGCGCACCTTATCCGTGCGGTCTGTGGGCCGGATAAACTCCTTGTGGTCCCCGTCCCCGTCATCCTTGTGGTAGAAGCTCTGATACAGCCGCGCGAACAGACGGACAATCAGATAAACTAATCCTGCCGCTACCAGAAGCAGAATCAGTGTAGAAAAGATCTTCCAAAGCCAGTCCCATATAGGAGAACCCGGATTTTCCTCCACAGGAGGCATTGTCATATCCTCCACAGGACTGGTTTCCGCAAGAGGCTCCTCATTCTGTTCTGCCCCGCAGCCGCGAAAAAGGCCGAAAAACCAGCGAAGCGCCGCCAGCAGCCCTTTTCCCAGGGAACCTACCCATGGACCCGCCGGCACTATGGACAGAAGGATCATGCAGCCGGTCATCAGCAGGGTATATATACCAAGCATCGAGCGGCTTACCCGCTTCACCTGACGTTCAGGAAAATAGGCGCTGTCTCTGTTGTTCTCCACATATTCTTTCAATGCCATCAGACGCCAGTACAGGAAATACAGCACACAGGCCGTTAGCGCCATGGCAAAACACTGTCCCATCAGCGATGCATCCTTCAGTGCCCATCCACCAATATACACCAGCGCCAGAACACCCAAGTGCAGCAGCTTGGGCTGATCCGCTGTCTGCCATTCCCGTGCGAACCGGGCCGTAACCGAAAATAAAAACAAAAATACCACGCTTACTCCGGTTATGATCTGCATCGGATATGCGGGCAGTATCAAAAGCATTCCTCCGAGAGCCAGCAGATGTCCCAGCAAAAACTGCCACACCCTGGCAGATATTTTACGTATAGTATAAAATAGAAATGCGGCTAACAAAAGCACCGCGGCATTATAGGAAGTCATGCTGCTCTCATGAAAAAGCATCGTCCATATGAATCCCTGCAGCGGGTAAACCACGATGAACTGAAACAGGACTTCTACGATTCCAAGAAACAGGTTCAGAAGCCTAACGTTTTTCATACGGCACCTCCACAAAGCATACCCGTGCACCGGCTCCCTCCACCTGACGCGGCATATCGGGATGCAGCACAACCACCCAGCTGAAACGGTCATGCCCTCCCAGACTCTTCCATACAGCCTTCTGCAGCTCCGGTTTCTGGCTGCTGGAAATCAGTACCGCCAGATTGTTGTCCGACTTCCAGGACACGAGAACATCCGTAAAGTCTCCCGGTGTCTGCTCCAGGTCAATTCTGGCCAGCTGGCGGCTGCAGTGTGTGATATGGGCCGGACCGGCCCCCTGTCCCACCTGAATCGGGCGTCCGGTAACGATGTCCCTGCCATTGGTGGTGAGTGTCGTAGGGATACCCTGTTTGCTGAAGAGGACCAGAAATGACAGGGCCAGCCGTATGCTCTCTTCCAGCAGCCCATAATACTTCCATACGCTCTCCGACTCCAGATTCAGCAGGATATTGATCTCCTGCTTCACTGTATCATGGTACTGGTTCACCTTCCACTCCCCGGTACGCGCGGATGCCTTCCAATTGATCTTGTTCATCGTATCATAGGACTGGTACGGCCGTATTCCCTTAAACTCAAAGGGGTCTTCATAAAAGAAGCGGTTGGTCAGATATGCGCCCGTCATCTGCTTATACGGAACTGCTATTTTCTGCGGATCGGCCATGGCCGGAAACACATAGAGTTCTGTGACGGAATCCTGGCTCTCGGCCATCAGGCCCTCCAGAAACAGATCCGTGGATGTAATATTGAGCTGACCCAGCTGATAATATCCTCTTTTTTCAGCAGCAATATCCAGGGTTCTCGTAATCCGCTGCCAGGGCATCAGCGCGAATATGTCACTGCGGTAGTATTTATCCGATTCCGATGTATTTTCCATCTTTGTAAACCGCAGGTTCCGGCTGATCTGGAACTTGATATGCACCCCCGGAAGCGGCAGCGCCTTCTGGTTAGTGACCACCTCGGTCAGAGCACAGGATTCCCCCTCCGTGACCTCATTCCTGTCAAAGTTAATATCTACCGTGAGGCCTTTGCTCCAATAGCGGGAATACAGAGCTTTCTGAATCTGATACAGCAAGAATGCGCCCAGCAGGGCAAGAAACAGAGGCACTTTACTTTTCCCACCTTTCCGTCGGCACCGGAACCTGATCCAACAGTTTTTCCATCACCCTGCGGTTCTGCGCAGTGCCAGAAACCCCTCCGTGGAGAACCAGGCGGTGTGCCAGAACAGAAACCGCCAGTTCCTTTATGTCCTCCGGAACCACATGCTCACGTCCGTTCACCAGCGCAAATGCCTGGGATGCGCGCAGAAGCGCCAGCGTCCCTCTGGGGCTGACCCCGAAAGCCACTTCCGAAGCGTTTCTGGTGGCGGCAGAAATTTTCTGTATGTATTCGATCAGCAGGGGATGTATGAAGATCTCCTGGTAGGACTGCTGCAGATCCCGCAGCGTTTCGCCTGTGCAGACCGGCTGCAGATCCGTCAGAGGATCGTTGCGAAGGAAGCGGTTCATGATCTGCTGCTCCTCCTCCGCCGTGGGAAGGCCCATGGAAAGCTGCATGAAAAAGCGGTCCAGCTGTGCTTCCGGCAGCGGAAAGGTTCCTGCCGTCTCGATGGGGTTCTGAGTGGCGATTACAAAAAACGGCTCTTCCAGCTTTCTGGTCACCCCGTCCACGGTCACCTGCCGTTCCTCCATACACTCCAGCAGGCTGGACTGGGTTCTGGGCGTAGCCCTGTTGATCTCGTCCGCCAGCAATATGTTGCAGAAGACAGGTCCTTCATGGAACAGGAACTCCCCCTCCTTCTGGTTGAATATATTCAGCCCGGTGATATCCGAAGGCAGCAGATCCGGCGTGAACTGGATTCTGTTAAACTTCGCGTCTATGGACCTGGCCAGGGATTTCGCCATCTTCGTCTTCCCCGTGCCGGGCACATCCTCCAGAAGCACATGCCCGCCCGCAATCATCGCAGTCATAAGATATTTGATAATCCCCTCTTTACCCACGATGACTGCGGCAATATTTTTCTGTATATCCGCTATAACATTCTGACTTTCCTGCTGATTCATACGCTACCTCGCTTTCCTGCTGCTATAAATTTAAGATTATACGCGCAATTCCCTGCGGATGCAGTCCGCTTTGCAGACAGAATCCGGCGCTTTATAATGTCTATCGCTATTATAACACGGATTTGTAAAAATGTTAAAAAAGAATCCCGCTCGTGGGATTCTCCGCCTGCGGCGGGCCGCTTCAGCGACATCATTCCATTCCGCCGCAGTGCGTTCCTGCCCGGAGGGCTTACATAGGAGAGTTCAGAGAACTTTCCTATGTAAAAAAACCCGTCCATTACATATAATGAACGGGTGAATCTTACTCATTCCTTCACAATTCTCATCAAACCCTGCCGGTTTTAATCCTCTGCAGGACGGTTTTGCTGCGCTTTCATTGCAATTCCAATCCTCTCCCCCATCTTTACGACGGTCTCATACCCGCCGCGCGTATTATCCAGAAGATCGGCATCCAGCCGCACCCTGTCCTTCTGCAGCAGCACTACGATGGTGGAACCGCCGAATTCAAAGTGCCCCTTTTCCTGCCCCTTCTTTACTGTGGCTCTCCCCGGTGTGTTTACAATGCGGCCGACCATCATGGCGCCCACTTCCATCATCAGGACCGGTCCGAACTCTTTTGTTTTCAGCATGCAGTATTCCCTGGCATTCTCCTTATAGATCGGATAGACATCGCCTGCCGCCGGATTCACCGTATGAAGCACACCGGGCAGAAAGCGGCCGGGAGATTTTATGCCGTCCGCCACATAGCAGTAGCGGTGATAATCATCTACAGTCAGACGGAACACACATGCGTATCCGCCCCGAAACATACCGGCTAAGCGGCGCGATTTAAGCAGCTGGGGCAGTGTATATTCCGTATATTTAATCAGGAAGTGGCTCTGTTCATCCACAGGATATACGGACAGCTTGCCGTCACAGGGGCTGATGAGCACTCCCGTTTCCCTGTCGATGGGCCTCATATCCGGCCGGATCTGCCTGCAGAAAAATTCATTGTAGGAGGAGTATCTCTTCCTGACATACTGCTTCATATCTATTTGATTCTTTTTCACAAAGGGATCGATAAAAAGCGCAGATAATCTCGTATTGAGGAGTTTTCCGCCGGCTTTGGAAACCCAGGGGCGCACCATGATCTTAAGCGCCATGCGGCCCGCCGCACTCGTGTAAAGCCTCTTAAGAAAACGGTCCTGCCCGCTGTCGCTTTCTGTTTTATTTCCCTGTCTGTCTATATACTTCAAAGATGAAACCTCCATCTGAATCGGATCGGATATCTTGTAAAGAACAGCATGATGAGCAGCGCGGCCGCAACCACGATCACAAGTACCGCCAGCTGTGAATTCTTCGGTTTTTTCAGTTTAAAATTCGTGATAAATAAAATCCCGACCACCAGCAGCAGTATGTAAAGGCAGGCGACAAACGCCTTAAGCGGTATAAAGAACTGCAGCATAAAGATCAGCGGAAGGGCGATTGCCATGGAAGTGATCGGCAGACCGCGGTAAAACTTCTCCCCGTCCTCAGACACCAGCGCCCCTTTTTCCTCCATCACATTGAAAAAGGCCAGCCGGATCACGGAAGCCAGGCAGTACAGCACGATTACGGCAATGCCCAGCGGTCCCTGCACACCCAGCAGATAGCAGATCATCGCCGGAAATGCGCCGAAACAAACCATGTCACAGAGCGAATCTATTTGAATCCCGAAAGACTTCGCATCCTCGGACCGATTTTTCATCCTGCGCGCGATTTTACCGTCAAACATATCGCAGAGCCCCGAAAAAGCCAGGCAGAAAATCGCGATCTTATATCTGGCCTGAATTGCCTGTGTCATCCCGATTACGGAAGATGCCAGGCTTACGTATGTCAATATTACCGAATAATTATAAAATCCTATCATACTCAATACCCTTTTCTCTCTAAGAATTAATATATCCGTCCACAGCTGACTCTTTCCTGCGGGGAACGCGTCCAATCACCAGATGCGCCACGACTGTCATACAGGCGGAAAGCAAAAGCTGTACATAATAGGCGATCCCCCGGCTTAGCACCATTGCGGGAAGAAGCAGCGCACTGCCGAACACCGGAACGAATATCGCCAGAAACAGCTGCTCGCTGATCCCCATCCCGCCGGGCAGGGGCAGCATATCCACGGAAACGGAAATTACAGCCTGCAGCATCACCACATTATAGATACCCGCTCCGTGCAGGCCAAAGGAACGGTAAACAAAATAGGTTACAAAGAACAGCGCCGCCCTCTGTGCGAATGTGATCAGGATCACATTGACGATCACGCCGATATGCTTTTTCAGATATGCGGCGGTGGCATTATACATATCCATGGAGCTGCTTAGTTTTTCCATCCGCTCTGGCTTATCCTTCATAATATGCAGCTTCACCAGAAACTTAAGGCAGGTCAGCATAATATTTTTTGCCAGCGCGGGATGAAAGACCAGAATCAGCATCAAAATACAGCAAAATACATTCAGGCCCACGCCCAAATAAAAGACCGGCAGGATGCTTCCGAGATACTGATGCACAAATCCCTGCTGAAAGACCATCAGAAAGAGTCCAATAAATACCAGTATGGACTTATAGGTTATAGTTACAAGCATCAGTACCAGTGTGGAGACGGGAATCGGTATATCGTTCCTGCGCATATAATAAATCTGCGCAGGCTGTCCTCCACTTGCCGACGGCGTTATCCCGCTGAAAAAGAATCCCACGCAGGAATACAGAAAACAGGTACGCTTTTTTGTCTTAATATGAAGCGTTCCCATGAGATAATGTATGATGATGGATTCACCCCAGATAAAAAACACCACACACGCTATGGCAGGTACAAGCCATCGGATATCTGTTTTCATAACGGCGGAAAATACCGCACTCAGATCCTCTCCGTGAAACACACTGTATAGAGTCAAGCCAAAAACCAGCAGTAAAAACAGCAGGTTAAAAATATTTTTCTTCTTATTCCCCACAACACACCCCTTTCAACCGCATGTTTGCTCCAGTCAGGCGTCCAGCGCCCGGGACTTTCCATCATTCTCCTCATGCAGGCTGTCAAAATACGTCCGTCCAAAGACCTTCCCTGTAATCTTATCAAAAAAGCCGGCCAGTCCCCTGTACAGGGAAGTGTGAAAACCGATAAAATAGGTGAGTTCAGCAATCGCCACCGCTCCAACCACATCCACGATATAATGCTGCTTTGTCACCTGGGTGGAAACAAACACCAGAATTGCCAGCACACAGGAAAGTATGCGATAGGCCTTAGGCACATTCTTCCTCCCGCGGATGCCAATAAAACAGAACCAGCTCACCACACAGTGTATAGACGGAAACAGGTTCAACGGTTTATCGATGGCATAGATGAATCCCAACAGCTGCGTCCACAGATCGCCGCCAACTAGCTCCGGCCTCACATTGGTCGTGGGCAATACCAGATAAAACAGTCCGCAGATCAGGCGCGACATCAGATCCGCCGATACAAAACGGAGACAGTGCTCCTTCCCCTGCGCTCCGATCAACACATAGTTTATCACCCAGAACAGATAGCAGCCCAGATATACGGTTATAAATCCCGGCACCAGCGGCACCATCTCGTCAAAAGCCAGCGTGAAGTCGTAATGCTTTAAAGGGCCGGCGATCAGGCCAGTGCCCCAGTAAACAATGCAGTTCACAGTAAAACAGAATATCAGCGGCAGAACCGCATAGACAGGAATCGCGTCCGCGAGCCGCCTCCAAAATTTTTTCATTCAATGTCTCCTGATTCAGTCATTCGCCTAAGCGCATCTGAAGCGGCGCTTAAAGACACAACTACCATTATAGCAAAGAACCGTCAAAACTTACAGCGAATTTACAAAATGTAATTAATTTATAAGAAATGCAAATCTTTCTAAATCGGGATGCTGCCTATAAAAGGGGATGGAATGAAAAAAGAGCACCTGATAAATCAAGTGCCCTTTACCTCTATAACCTCGCAAGCAGCTCCGCACCTACGCTCCATACCACCTCAAATACGCCGCATAGCACCATCACCTTAATAGGGTTCATCTTCACCTTGCGCAGCAGCACCATGGCGGCTGCAAAATATGCGATGTACCGGAACTGGATGTTCGACAGCACGAAACTTGCCGTACCGCTGACAAAAAAAGCGGAGATCAGAATCGTGAGGCCAGCGTTAGCGATCATCGCCACAACCGCCGGACGCAACGACCCCAGTATACCCTGCAGAAGGCTTAGTTTGCGGTATCTCATATATATGAAAGCCAGCGTGGTCACAAAAATACAGGAAGGCAGGATACAGCCGGCGGTCGCAATCAGCGCTCCCGGCAGACCCGCGATCCGGGTTCCCACAAAGGTGGCCGCATTGACGGCGATGGGGCCGGGTGTCATCTCGGCAATTGTGACCAGATCCGTAAATTCACCCACTGTCAGCCAGTTATGAAGATCCACCACCTGGCTCTGGATCAGCGGCATGGCCGCATAACCTCCGCCGAAGCTAAACGCTCCGATCTGAAGAAAACTTAAAAACAGTTTGAGCAAAGTCATGCCTTCTCCCCCTTTCTCTTCTCAGTTACCAGCGTGCGCACCGCACCGATGCACGCAACGGCCACAATGATGAGCACTACGTTGACGTGGAAGAAGTAGCAGGCCACAAAGCTGGCCAGCATGATCAGCACGGACAGCACGCTTTTCGTCTTGACAACATTTCCGCCCATATCATATACGACCGAGGCGATCACAGCGCCCACACCGGCCTTCATGCCCGAAAGCATGGCGTTTACAAAAAAGTTGGTGCGGAATGCCTGGTAAAACAGAGATACCAGGGACAGGATCACCATGGGCGGTATGATCGCCCCCAGAGTTGCTACCAGAACGCCGGGAAGCCCGCCAAGCTTATAGCCCACCACGATGGCTCCGTTCACAGCCACCGCGCCCGGGGATGACTGGGCGATGGCGATCAGATCCAGCATCTCCTCTTCATCTATCCAGTGCAGTTGATCCACAAATTTATCCTTCATCAGGGTCACGATCACGTAACCGCCGCCGAAGGTAAAGGTGCTAAGGTACAACGTGGATAAAAACAGCTTTTTTAACACTTCACTCTTTTTCTTTTCCATCTCGTTCCTCCAGTAAAACTTTCTTTCCTATAACAGTATAGCCACGGTTGTAATATAATGCAAATAGTATTATTATATATTTTATATAATGTTTTCATTATGTATTGGAGGATGAAGAAATGACAATACGGCATCTGCGCATATTTGCTGCGGTCTATCAGAATATGAGCATCACAAAAGCAGCTGACCAGTTGCATCTGGCACAGCCCTCGGTCAGCCTGGCCATAAGCGAGCTGGAGAAATATTATGGCATACGGCTCTTTGACCGGATGTCCCGGCGCCTTCACGCCACTGAGGTCGGAAACAAATTCTACGGGTATGCGCTTCATATCGTATCCATGTTTGACGATATGGAGAAAAATGTGCGCGACTGGGATCTCTCTGCAGCCCTGCGCATCGGCTCCAGCGTAACCATCGGCAACTGCATACTCCCGCCCCTGGTGCGCAGATTCAACCGGACTTATCCGGATATACAGGTGACGGTTTCTATCAGTAATTCCGCCACCCTAGAGCAGAAACTCGCGGATAACAGCATCGATTTCGCTCTGGTCGAGGGGCTTCCTTCCTCTCCGGCATTGGTGCAGATCCCTTTTATGGATGACCGGCTCTGTCTGATCTTAAGTCCGGACCACCCCCTGGCGAAGCAGGACACGGTTCGCCTGGAGGATCTGAAGAGCTGTCCGCTGCTGCTTAGGGAACAGGGCAGCGCAGGAAGGGATATACTGGAGAGCATTGCGGCCTACCACCAGATCCCGCTGTCTCCCAGCTGGGAAAGCATCAGCACACAGTCGATCATCAATGCCGCCGCCCAGGGCCTGGGGATCTCCGTACTGCCCTATCTGCTCGTAAAAAACGCCCTGCAGGAGGGCGTTATTATCGAAAAGCCTCTAAAAGACGCTTCCCTATCGCGTAAGTTTTCCATCATCTATCATCAAAACAAATATCTGACCCGGTCCGCCGTCAACTTCATCGAGCTGTGCCGGCAGTCAGCAGATCTCTCCTCTGCGGCGCAGTAACGCAGCATAGGTAATAAAGCGCGGGGATCTGTGCTCAATATCCTCACGGGACACTCCGAGAAACAGGGTGAGATCATCCATGATCTCCTCACTCCCGCTGCGCAGGCTGACATAGCCGGAGTTCATCTCCATCTCCACTACCGTCTTCTCTCCCGCCTCGCTCACAGCCTCCCCTTTTGCCGGAGAAATGTCGCCCCCATCTTTCTGCTCGGTGTCCGGCAGCAGCCAGGCCCGCATATCCAGGTTAAGCCTGTCGGCGGGATAAGCCTCCGCCTGTTCAAAGGAAGTATCCTGGGCAAACCAGGAACGCACCTCGTTTTCACCGGCACCTTCTTTCAGCGGCTCCGGACGCTTCAGAACGCCCTCATAGCAGTTCATGATCACGTTTGATTTAAGTGTCTGCAGCTGTCTCACAGTGAGCGGCCAGGGTTTGGCGCCGTGTTTATCCACTAAATAGGAGGCCGCCTCTTCCATGCTTTTTCTGCAGGGCCTGACAGAGGCGGCAGCCCTGTCCAGAAATTCCGTAAATTCCTCTTTTTTCTTTCTTCCCGCCGGCCGACCGACAAAGACCGAGGTAGGGCCGTCCGCCCCTCCGATCTTCTGCACCTTCCGATTTTTTTTCTTCACGCAGTACAGATAGTGGGGCATGTCCATGCCATAATAATGTTTTACTATGGCACCCGCAACCTCCATTCCGTTTCTTTCCGCAACCCTTTGAGATGCCGCATTGCTGTCCCGGATGATGGAATATACCTCATCTCTTCCCAGCACGCGAAACGCATATTCCTTAAGCCCCGCTGCAGCTTCCGTTGCATATCCGTTATGCCAGAACGCGCGTTTAAACAGATAGCCGATCTCCAGCACCTGCCTGCCGCCGCCATCCTGCATGGTAAGGCCCGCCTGTCCCAAAAACTCGCCGTCATCCAGCCGGTGCACCATCCACAGACCGAACCCGTATTCCTCATACCGGCCCAGCTGCCGGTTCAGCCATTCCCGGACCTCTTCGTCCGAAAATGCATGCTCATAGGCATACATCGCCTTTTCATCCTGCAGGATCTGGCAGAGGAGGCCGAAATCCTCCTGTGTCATCGTTCTGAAATACAGCCTTTCCGTGCGAAAGATCAGTTTCGGTTCTGTTTTCTTTATATCCATCTGCATTCTCTTATTCCTCTGCTCTCTATCGGTAACTGCTTCTGCCCTTTCATCTGCCTTTACTGTACAATTTCTTCTATCTTCACCATCTCCACTGGCAGGATCTCCGCACTGTCCGCATCCGTCACCAATTCGGGAAGCACGGTTTTATCCTGCAGCACCCGGCAGATCCGCTCATAATCCTCCGAAGTGAACTTCGTAAATCCGGAATTGTCCATAGTCAGTCCGATGCTGTGGTTCTTTACGTCAAAGACCTGCACGGTCCCGCCCGGAAAGGTACCCTCATAAAATGCTTTTACGGCATCGTATACCGGTATGCGCAGCTCCTTCATCGCGGATGTCAAGACCGTATCCGACAGTTCCGACTGATCCAGATCCACGCCGATCACCTTGGCATCCGCGGCTTTAGCTGCAGCCATACAGGAACTCCCCACCGCTCCCCCACAGCCAAAGATGAGCTCAGTGCCGCTCTGATACCACGACGCGGCCAGGGCCTGTGTCTCCAGAGTGGCCTCAAATGAACCTGTATAATTGTATTTAATGCTCACATTTTTTATGCCAAGCTCTTTGGCGGCATAATCCGCCCCCTGTACAAATCCGTAGCCGTAGCGGATGACTGCCGGCACCTTCATGCCGCCGATGAACCCCAGCTTCGTATAACCTTCAAATACCGCGGCATACCCGGCCAGAAAGCCCGCCTGTTCCTCCGCATAGCGTATGCAGTAGGTATTGGCGGCGACAGCGGTCCTGGTTTCACCCGACTCATCCGTCTTGACAGGCACGCCATCGATCAGAATAAACTTCACGTCGGGATATCTCTCCTGCGCCTGGCTTACGGCGTCTTCGAAAAGCGATCCCGGACAGACGATCAGCCGGGCGTTCTTATCCACCGCCGCCGCAATCGCTTGCAGATACGACGCCGTCGTCGTTTCTTTGGGCTGATAATGCCCCGCTGTCACGCCATGCTCTGCGGCATACTGTTTAAGCCCCTCCCAGGCCCCATGATTGAAAGGATTATCCTCCATGCTGCCCGCAACGGTTATAAGAGCCAGTTCCGTACCCGATGCATTTTCCTCCTCCGTGGTCCTTGCTGTTATGCTTTCTGTCGTTTCTGCCGTCTGTGTCTCTGTCCGGAAATCGGTGGATTCTGTTTCCCTGTTATTTCCTGCCATACAGGAAGACAGCGAAAAGATCATGATGGCGGCAAACAGCACACACATGATTTTTTTCATAATACTCCTCATTTTCTCATGGGAGCTGCCAGACTCCCATTAAATAACAATTCCTTTTCATAGTCAGTTGCTTATTCTTATTTTACATGATTATGGAAACAACTGCAACTAAATGTAAAAACAAAATCATTAAGGTTTTCTGTAAGCATATTGTTTTAATGCACGTGCATATCTATAAAATAAAAAGAAATCCCGCTCGCGGGATTGTCTGCGGCAGGTTGCTTTCGCAGCATAATACCATCCGGCCGCAGCACAGCGGCCCATCCGCAGAACAGGAGCATTTATGTCCGGTCGATTCCGCATTCTCTACGCCATAGCCTGTGAGGCCATCCTTTTAGGCCTTCTGGTTTTCATCATTCTCTGGCAAAATCTAAGCAATGATATACATCCTGCAGCCGCTTCCGGCAGCAGCGTATCCGGCAGCACCCTATCCGGAAGTACGGATGAATCCGCCTCCGGACCAGAGGATGAGGTCAAAAAGGATTTCATAAAATGGGTGGATTTCAACGTGGATTATGAGGCGCTGGATACGGCATACACCTGTGACGTGGACAGCCACAGTTCCGATACGCCGGTTAACTGGATCGAGCTATTGGCTTATGCCGGCGCGAAGCACGGCGGTGAGGTGGGCACGAAAGCCGCACAGGACATGGCCGTCCTGGCATCCAAAATTATGAATAAAGAAACCACCATGGAAGAGACCACAAAGGACATGAAATACTACAGCTACTATCTGGAAGCCTATTCCGCGGTGCTTGGCGGCCTAGTGGGGGAATACGAGATCGAAGTTCCGGATGAGACGGCTCCCGAAAAAAAAGTATGGGAAAGCCGGTACGGCCTGAAGGGGTTCCTCCCTGTGGCCAAGTATTTCCCCTACAGCGACTATGACGATTTCGGGGTTTCAAGGAGCTATGGCTACAAGCGCCGGCATCTGGGACACGATATGATGGGGCAGACGGGAACACCTATAGTCGCTGTCGAGTCAGGCTATGTGGAATGCATCGGATGGAATCAGTACGGCGGCTGGAGGCTTGGCATACGAAGCTTTGACGGCAGGCGCTATTATTACTATGCCCATCTGCGAAAAAATTTCCCATACAATCAGTCTCTCCAGGAAGGCAGTGTGGTGCAGGCAGGAGATGTGATCGGCTATATGGGCCGCACAGGCTACAGCGCTACAGAAAACACCAACAACATCGATGAAACCCATCTGCATTTCGGCCTGCAGCTGATCTTTGATGAATCCCAGAAGGAGGGCAACGGTGAGATCTGGGTGGACTGCTACCAGCTGGTCCGCTTTCTCTACCGCAACCGCTGCGAAACCGTCAAGGATAATGACACCAAGGAATGGCACAGGGTCTACGAAATCCGTGATCCGGCGGCAGAAGCCTACAAGGAAGCTCAATAAGTCCCGCGGCGCTAACGCTTTCGAGCGCCGCCGCGGGACTTATTTTAAATAACTACATGGGCATCCGGCATGTTCTCAGCTTTCGCTCACCGCCGGGAACGTCACCGTCACCCTGAACAGATCACCGTCCAGATAGATTTCAAAGCTGCCGTTCTGCAATTCGGTCAGGCTCTTGGCTATGGACAGACCCAGCCCGCTGCCATCGCTGGTACGGGACAGGTCACCGCGCACAAAGCGTTCAGTCAGCTCCGCCGCATCCATGGTGATGGGCGTGGCGGAAATGTTTTTAATTACAAAGGATACGCTGGCTCCGCTTCCGCCCGGCTCCACACTGATATATACCCGTGTATGTTCCAGAGCATATTTCACCACATTGCCGTACAGATTATCCAAGATGCGCCACACACGGCGGCCGTCCGCTTTGATATACACCGGCTGGTTGGGCAGATCCGCCATCATCCTTAGATCCTTCGCGCCGAATCTCTCGGCAAATTCCCCGTTGACCTGGGTAACCAGCTGTACGAAATCCAGAGTCTCCATCTCCAGCGCCAGATTGCCCGAACTCGCTTTAGAGGCTTCCACCAGATCTTCCGTCAGCACCTTCAGGCGGTTGGACTTCTGTTCCAGCACGGACAGGTACTGGCTCACCTTCTCATCTTCGATATTCTCCCGCTTCAGTAGATCCACATAGTTGATGATGGAGGTCAACGGCGTCTTGATATCGTGGGATACATTGGTGATGAGCTCGGTTTTCATCCGCTCGCTCTTCATAGCTGTCTCCACCGCAGTCTGCAGCCCGTCGCTGATATGGTTGATCTGATCCGCCAGCTCTTTCTCTCCCCCGCTAAGCTTCGCAAGATCCAGCTTATAATCCACATCACCCTTTGCAATCCGCCCGGTTCCCTCCAGGATGCGGTCACGCTGGATGGCCTTTCTCACCAGAAACGCCGCGGTGGCTAAGAGGCCCGCTGCCAGCAGGACCAGACAGAAATATCCCAGATAGCGCCCGTTATAGCCAAAGCCGTACTGATAGACTCCTGCCACAAAAATACCGGTGAGAGCAGCCGCCCCCAGAGTCCAGATCAAAAACAGAAACAGCACCTGTGTGGAGAGCTTTGTATTTACAGATAGTACTCTGCATGCCTCTTTTGCCCGTTTATACAGCCATGGCAGGATGACGGCATTCCATTTTTTTTTTCGTTTCCTGCGGATCAGGCTCAATACTGTTGTCAGGCCCAACAGGTACCAAATGCCGTTCAGTACAAGCTGTACGGAGACCGCCAGCACATGTCCCAGGGCTGAATCTGTAAAAAGAACTAAATCATAATTTCCGTAGAACATATAGTTTCCGATGTAATACCTCGTGATCAGGCCCAATATGAAGATCCCGCCCACACAGGCTAACAGCAGCACCTCAAGGGGCCATCCGTCCAGCCAGTTGGTCTTTATTTCCCCTGTCTTAACGTTCTTGCCCGCTCCCCGGATCATGTAGATGAGGGTGAGAAGGAACATAAACGCCGCTATGGGAACCAGTATGCAGAACAGCTTCACGGTTTCCCGCAGCTGTCGGATACTCCGGTCCGCCTCTGCGTACACATCTTCCGCGCCGAAGGAGGTGTTCACAGCGACAGTGACCGATCCCTTATTGTCCTCCAGCACATGATAGCGCTGTGCGTTCTGTACCAGCTGCTGCATCTGATATTTGCCGAGGTTCTGATCCAGCCTGTAAGAAGATCCGTCACCCGTTACGGTCACATACCTGCCAGTGCTCTGCAGCTCCTCCGCCGTATGAGCCGTGTTTTTCAGGGAGAGACTGCCGTTAACGATAAACTCCAAATTGCTGGGGTTATCCATAAACCGGTCATTTAACGTATTATAGCGGTTCAGAAGATCGGCCGTCCTGTTCTCAAAGTAATAGAGACTGGATTTTCTGGACACATTCTCTTTATTTCCTTCCGTATAGGTCAGAGGATTGTCGGGATTGCATACAAACCATACCGCTTCGACAGTCTCCCAGCTTCCTCCCTCATAACCGTATCCGTACCAGTTATCGTAGGTATTTTCATAATTGCTGCTGTATTCATTCATCTCATCGCTTATGCTCTTCAGTCTGTTATACAGCTCATTTATCATCGCGGTATATTCGTTTTCCATTTCCTCGTCCGTGTAATTTGAGGCCTGCATCTCCAATTCTTCCAGCTCTTCCAGCACGCTTTCATATTCTTCGTCCAGCATATCCATATAGTCGCTGTAATCCGTGCCCCCCTGTATCACCACAGTTTCGCCTGTATTGTATGCCGAACCGTAATAGCTGCCGTAACTGCTGCCGTCACCCGCCGGATAATAATTCCCTTCCATCGTCACGCTGGCAAGGTCCTTCAGGCTGTATGTCTTGGTACTGCCGTCCGTATTTTTAACCACCAGGGCCGGCTTTGACATATCCAGGTTTCCGTTCGTTTCAAAAATTTCCTTCATCCATGTGAGCTCCACCACGCTCTGGGCGTCATCATAGAACCGGTACCCGAACTCTTTGGTATTCTCGTAATTTTCCTTCTGGCTTAAAATCCTGCCGGGATTTCCGTATCCCTTCTCCATCACCAGCCTGCCTGCGATCACGCCGCCGATCAGCACCGCAATACAGAGCACATGTAAAACCACCGCGATCACCTTATACGGCCTGCGGTAAAATCTGTTTTTATCCTTCATTGCTGCCTCCATTTCCGCTACATCAGCTTTTCAATCTTATATCCGATCCCCCATACCACCTTAAGGTAGCGGGGCTCCTTCGCGTTAATTTCTATTTTCTCCCTGATATGGCGGATATGTACCGCAACCGTATTATCCGCCGCGACGGCTTCTTCATTCCAGATCTGTTCATAGATCTGATTGATTGAAAAAACCTTGCCCGCATTCTGTACAAGGAAAAGCAGTATATTGTACTCCAGGGGCGTCATTTTCACCGGCTCGCCGTCCACCGTAACCTCTTTCTTATCGTCGTCCACCATCAGCCCGCCAGTCTGATATACCTGTGTCTTATGCTCCACCATGGACCCCAGCATCGTGTATCTGCGCAGCTGGGATTTCACCCGGGCGGTCAGTTCCAGCGGATTAAACGGCTTTGTAATATAATCATCCGCACCGATATTTAATCCCAGTATCTTATCATTATCCTCGGACTTTGCCGACAGGATAATGATCGGTATGCTCAAAGTTTCCCGTATCTTCAGCGTGGCCCGTATCCCGTCCAGCTTAGGCATCATAATATCTATAATCAGCAGATGCACCTGCCTGCTCTTTAAGATCGCCAGCGCTTCCAGCCCGTCATAAGCCTTAAGCACATGATATCCGTCCTGCATCAGATAAATCTCAATGGCATCCACGATATCCTTGTCATCATCACATACTAATATTTCATACATCATCATCACCCCGCTTTCCGTTTATACCGCGGCAATAGGCTGCCGCCCCCCTGCCGGGGGATTCACATGATTAAGAAGCAATCATCGACGGTATGTTTTATTATAGCATAGAAGAGACATATTTTTAACGGTACATCTCCTGCAGCTGCATTTGCCGGTGGATCCCCGTCATTTTGTTTCATCTGAAATTAAGTATATCCGGGAGAAATTAAGAACAGGAACGTGAATTATTAAGAATTAATGAAGAATTAACATAAAAAAACTCCCTTCCATAACTCGGAAGGGAGTGACTTTATTATTCTAACTGATACCTACACCTCGAAGATCAGATCCCCATAAGACGGGAACGGCCAGAATTCTTTGTCTACAAGCATTTCCAGTTCATCCGCAGGCGCCCTTAGCGCGTCCATTGCCGGCATAACTTCATCATGATAAGCATGCGCCATAGCCTCGCCTTCTTCCTGGGCGGCGGCCTTTGCCGTTACTTCCTTCAGTTTCTTCAGCGCGCGCTTCATCTCGGCCAGCAATGACGACACCTCAATCAGCATTTCCTTCTGCACGGATACATCCGCCTCAGCACAGGCGTCCCTCACCGCGCTTAATGAAGTCGCCAGCTCTGTGGTATAGGAAATTACCGCAGGCACAATCTGCTTGGTGGCCATATCGATCATGGTCAGCGCCTCTATGTTAATGCATTTGGAATAGGTCTCATACAGCACCTCAGCTCTTGATTCCAGCTCTGCCCTGGTAAAGATGCCGAATTTTTCGAAAAGCCGTACGGCCTTCTCGGTTACGAGACTGGGCACCGCCTCCACCATGGACTTAATGTTGGGCAGGCCCCTCCGCTTTGCTTCCTTCACCCATTCCTCTGAATAGCCGTCGCCGTTGAAGATGATTTTCTGATGCTTGGTCATATACTCCTTGATCAGATCATGCACGGCACGGTCGAAATCATCGGCTTTTTCCAGCGTATCCGCCGCCTCGCAGAACGCTTCCGCCACAATCGCGTTGATCGTGGTGTTGGGGCTTGCGATGGAATCCGAAGAGCCCACCATGCGGAATTCGAATTTGTTGCCGGTGAAGGCAAACGGCGATGTCCGGTTGCGGTCGGTCGCATCTTTGGAAAGGACCGGCAGGGAACGGACGCCCGTATCCAGCTTGCCGCCCTCTATACAGGTGGCTGCCTCTCCGGTCTCAATCAGCTGGCTCACCACATCCTCTAACTGCTCGCCCAAAAACATGGATATGATCGCCGGCGGCGCCTCATTGGCTCCCAGCCTGTGATCATTGCCCACATCGGCAGCGGACTGGCGCAGCAGATCCGCGTGGGTGTCCACGCCCTTCATGATGCAGGCCAGCACCAGCAGAAACTGTATGTTTTCATTGGGTGTCTTGCCCGGGTCCAGCATATTGACGCCGTTATCCGTTATAATGGACCAGTTGTCATGCTTGCCGGAGCCGTTCACGCCTTCAAACGGCTTTTCGTGAAGAAGGCAGGTCAGACCGTGGCGGCCAGCCACCTTTTTCATAGTCTCCATGATGATCTGGTTGTGGTCCACCGCAATATTGGCCTGCTCATAAATCGGGGCCAGCTCATGCTGTGCGGGGGCAGCCTCGTTATGCTGTGTCTTTGCAGGAACCCCCAGCTTCCAAAGCTCCAGGTTCAGATCATGCATAAAGGCGCCGATGCGTTCCCTGATGGTGCCGAAGTAATGGTCCTCCAGCTCCTGACCCTTGGGCGGCTGAGCCCCGAACAGCGTGCGCCCCGCATAAATCAGGTCCTTTCTCTGCAGGTATTTCTCCCTGTCCACCAGAAAATACTCCTGCTCCGGTCCCACGGATGCGGTCACCTTGGTGGCCTCCGTGTTGCCGAACAGTCTCACGATGCGCAGCGCCTGTTCGCTGACTGCCTCCATGGAACGCAGCAGAGGAGTCTTTTTATCCAACGCTTCACCGGTATAGGAACAGAACGCGGTAGGAATACAGAGGGTCACTCCCACAGCATCCTTTTTTAAAAATGCGGGAGAGGTGCAGTCCCAGGCGGTATAACCTCTTGCTTCAAAGGTCGCGCGCAGACCGCCGGAAGGGAAGGAGGAGGCATCCGGTTCGCCCTTGATCAGTTCCTTTCCGGAAAATTCCATGATCATACGGCCCATTTCATCCGGAGAGGATACGAAAGAATCATGCTTTTCCGCTGTGATGCCTGTCAGAGGCTGAAACCAGTGGGTATAATGGGTGGCGCCATGCTCTACCGCCCAGTCTTTCATGGCTTTCGCAACCACATCCGCGGTCTCAATGGACATCTCACCGCCGGTCTCCATCATGCTTTTCACTTCAGCAAAAACCTTTTTGGGCAGCCGTTCTTTCATTTTCGACAGGTCAAATACATATTCGCCGAACATTTCGCTTACATTCATAACTTCGCTCATAAGATTATCCTCTCTCCTATTTAAATAAGAATCCCGCCCGCGGAGCATTTTTATTTAATAGGGCGCATTTTCTTAGTGAAAAAAAGGCATTCCAAGTTACCTGGAACGCCTATTTACTGTGCTCATCTACACTCTACTTTTAATAAAATACATCAGATACACGGATTTTGCAAGCATTTTTTTCATTTCATCACTTTGCCCTGAACCACAAACCTGCCGTCGTTCACATTCGTGCAAGTAGACAATGTCACGATCTGATCGCCGGCTTCCACCGTTACGCCGGTATCTATCACGGACCATCCTTTCATCGTATCTATGTACTCCAGAAACAGTTCATCGCTGCCAAATCCATAGGTGTAGGCATCGCTCACTGCGGTAGTCGTGTAAGCCGCAAATATCTCACAGGTCATCGTTCCTGACTCGGTAAATATCTGGAAATACCTGTGTTCGTCGTAAAAGCTCTGATCCTGGTATTTCATCAGGGTGCCAAACATTTTATCATTTTTCAGGTTGTGTCCGTAGATGATGACATTTTTGCTCTGCATGCCATAGGGGAGAGCCGCTTCCAAAAACAGTGTGCCCGCCTTGTTTTTGGTGCCGTAAAAAGTATGGGTCAGATAATAGTCATTGTTATCCGCAGCCACAACGGGATAACTGATCTCAGAGTTCATATACAGCCATCCGGCATAATCGCTGTTAATTGCCTTCAACTCGCTGTGATCACCGGTGAATTGGAGCCTGGGGGCTTCTCCTGCGCCGGTTGACGTTTCAGTTTCCGGCTGGCTTTCTCCGGAATCCGCTGCCGATGCCTGCGGGACGGTGCTGCCCGGCTGCGTTTCTTCGGGCTGAATCTCCACCAGCTTATCCAGCCGGTCATATTCGTCAGTGCCTTTCTTATATTCCATATACGCGCTGACCAGCTGCCAGGCAGCAAAAAGGAAAACCGCTACCGCAATGATCAGCACAATATTGCCGATAAGTGAGCCTTTGGCTTTTTTCTTCTTCAACTGTTCCACTCCTGTTTTGCTGTGCGCGCCGCAGCGCGCATGCACTCATGAATTTTAACCGATACGGCAGCGGCCAACAGGATGTACTCCTGTTGGCCGCTGCGCTTTAAAGTGTCCGCTTTATCTTCAGGCTTTACCGACGGAACCGAATAATTCCATCTTCTCTTTCACTGTTGCCTTAATCGCTTCAAAACCGGGTGCAAGCAGCTTACGGGGATCAAATCCCTTGCCCTGCTGATCCTTGCCTGCCTCAATATATTTGCGGGTTGCTTCCGCAAATGACAGCTGGCACTCCGTATTCACGTTGATCTTGCATACGCCCAGGGAAATCGCTTCCTTGATCATGTCTTCCGGTATTCCTGTGCCGCCGTGCAGCACTAACGGCATCTCTCCAACCTTCTCACTGACTGCTGCAAGCGTTTCAAAACTAAGTCCCGGCCAGTCAGCGGGATATTTGCCATGGATATTGCCGATACCGGCTGCCAGCATATCCACTCCCAGATCTGCGATCATCTTGCACTCATCCGGATCTGCGCATTCGCCTTTGCCGATTACTCCGTCTTCCTCACCGCCGATGGCGCCTACCTCTGCCTCCAGGGACATACCCTTTTCCGCACAGATCTTTACCAGCTCTTTGGTCTTCGCGATATTCTCTTCGATCGGATAATGGGATCCGTCGAACATGATGGAAGAGAACCCTGCCTCAATGCATTTCATACATCCGTCATAGGTTCCGTGATCCAGATGCAGCGCTACGGGCACTGTGATGTTCATTTCCTCGATCATGGCTTTCACCATATCGGCTACCACTTTAAAACCGGTCATGTATTTGCCTGCGCCCTCGGAACAGCCGATGATCACCGGGGAGTTCAGTTCCTGCGCCGTCTGTAAAATTGCTTTTGTCCACTCCAGATTGTTCGTGTTAAAATGACCTACCGCATAATGTCCTGCTTTTGCCTTTTTCAGCATTTCCGTTGCCGGTACCAACATGATTATTACCTCCGTTTTGTTCTTCTTATATGAGATGCCCGTCCGCGTTTATGTGAAAATGGAGCAAAACAGGCTTCTGTCTTAGGGGAAACTGTTACACCGCAGCAGACGGAAATCAGCGCGGGTATAATATCTGTCGATATTATACCATGTCAGCAAGCTGACATGGCCCCTCCGGGGGGATGCGCATG
>OGGQ01000488.1_pt1 | contig 57301 bp, 46 predicted proteins | sample 1571191 | NCBI WGS metagenome assembly OGGQ01 (sample SAMEA2582061, study PRJEB24529) | metagenome | biome: Human gut stool | place: China | collected 2011
CTTCGTTTCCCGAACCCTTCCGCTCACAATGGATTAGTTTTTTGACAGTCTGAGAGGCTCGAAAATCGAGCCTCTCAAAAAATATCTTAAATTACTCTCCTGCGAGCTTCTTGTAGCCTGCAAGTCTTTCCTTAGCATACTCCTCTGTCTTTGTGAAGAGTTCCTGAGCGATTTCAGGGAATGTTCTCTGAAGTGAGCTGTAACGAACTTCATTCTTGATGAATGCCTGGAAGTCGCCTGTAGGATCCTTTGAGTCAAGAGTGAAAGGATTCTTTCCTTCTTCCTTAAGAAGGGGATTGAATCTGTACATATGCCAGTATCCGCACTCAACGGCTTTCTTGATCTCTGTCTGAGCGTTGACCATACCGCCCTTGATACCGTGGTTGATACAAGGAGCATAAGCGATGATGAGTGAAGGTCCGGGATATGCCTCAGCCTCTTTGAGAGCTTTAAGAAGCTGTGCCTGGTTTGCTCCCATAGCTACCTGAGCAACGTATACATAGCCATAGCTCATAGCCATCATACCGAGGTCTTTTTTCTTAACTCTCTTTCCGCTTGCCGCGAACTGAGCAACTGCGCCGGCAGGTGTTGATTTTGAAGCCTGTCCGCCTGTGTTTGAATAAACCTCTGTATCGAATACAAAGATATTGATGTCTTCGCCTGAGGCAAGGACGTGGTCAACTCCGCCGTATCCGATATCGTAAGCCCAGCCGTCTCCACCGAAGATCCACTGGCTCTTCTTAACAAGCTGATCTCTGTTTTCAAGAACATAATCTATAATAGCCTTAGCCTCGCTGCTTTCTGTCTTAAATCCTTCAAGTCTTTCAACAAGTTCAGCTGAAGCAGCTTTTGACTCTTCACCGAGGTTCATTGTAGCTATCCATTTATCGATAGCTGCTGCAAGCTCGTCGCAAGCCATAGGCTTAAGTGTCTCAAGTTTCTGTTTGATGCCGTTTCTCATCTGTTTTACGGCCATAGCCATACCAAGACCGAACTCAGCGTTGTCCTCAAAGAGTGAGTTGCTCCAAGCGGGACCTTTGCCTTCTCTGTTTGTTGTATAAGGTGATGTAGGTGCTGAGCCGCCCCAGATTGAAGAGCATCCTGTAGCGTTAGCGATATACATTCTATCTCCGAAGAGCTGTGTTATAAGCTTAGCGTAAGGAGTCTCGCCGCATCCTGCGCATGCGCCGGAGAACTCAAGTAAAGGCTGCTCAAACTGGCTTCCCTTAACGGAATCCTTGCCCATAGGGTTAGCCTTTGCTGAAAGTGATAAAGCGTACTCCCAGTTAGCTGCTTCTTTTTCCTGTGTTGCGAGGGGCTTCATTGTAATAGCCTTTTCCTTAGCAGGGCATACGTTTACGCAGCTTCCGCATCCAAGACAGTCAAGAGCGGATACCTGCATAGCGAACTTAAGTCCGGCGAATGCTGCGCCTCCCTTAGCGTCTGCCATCTTGAATCCTTCGGGAGCCTTTTCAGCCTCTTCTGCCGTAAGAAGGAAAGGACGGATCGTAGCATGAGGACATACATACGAACACTGGTTACACTGGATACATTTTTCAGGATCCCACTCGGGAACATTAACGGCTGCGCCTCTCTTTTCATAAGCTGCTGTTCCAAGAGGTGTTGTACCATCTTCAATTCCCTTGAACGCACTTACGGGAAGAGTATCTCCCTTACGAGTGTTAACTGCCGTAACGATAGTCTTAACATATTCGGGCTCATCCTTAGCTGCGGGAGCTTCCGCGTCAACAGCGTTTGCCCACTCAGCGGGAACTTTGACCTCAACGATGCCCTCAACGCCCTTATCAACTGCGGCGTAGTTCATGTTAAGGATGTCGTCGCCTTTCTTGCCATAAGTTTTCTTGATGGCCTCTTTCATATATTTAACAGCGTCCTCGATGGGGATGATGTTAGCGAGTTTGAAGAACGCTGCCTGAAGAACAGTGTTGATCCTGTTTCCAAGACCGATCTGAGCGGCGATGTCAGTTCCGTTGATGATGTAGAACTTGATGTTGTGCTGAGCAAGATATCTCTTCATTGAAGCGGGGAGATTCTCGTCAAGCTCGTCTACAGACCATTCTGTATTAAGAAGGAATGTTCCGCCGTCTTTAAGGTCTGAAAGCATATCATACATATGAACATATGACTGTTTGTGGCATGCTACAAAGTCAGCTTTGTTTACAAGATATGTCGAACGGATTGGCTTGTCTCCGAAACGAAGATGTGACTGTGTAATACCGCCTGATTTCTTTGAGTCATAATCAAAATATGCCTGAGCGTATTTATCTGTATGGTCACCAATGATTTTAATTGAGTTCTTATTTGCACCTACAGTACCGTCAGCGCCAAGTCCCCAGAATTTGCACTGGATAGTTCCGTCGCCCTCTGTAACGTCAACGGGAGCGCCTGTCTCAAGTGAGAGGAATGTAACGTCGTCAACGATACCAAGTGTGAAGTGGTTCTTGGGTTCTGCTGCCTTAAGGTTGTCATAAACAGCGATGATCTGAGCGGGTGTTGTGTCCTTTGAGCCTAAGCCGTAACGTCCTGCAACGATAACGGGTCTGTCAGCCTTGTCAAAGAGAGCCGTACATACATCCTGGTATAAAGGCTCGCCCTGTGCTCCGGGCTCTTTTGTTCTGTCAAGAACAGCGATCTTCTTGCAAGTCTTGGGAATTGCTCCAAGGAAGTGCTCAACTGAGAAAGGTCTGTAAAGATGAACCTTAACAAGACCTACTTTTTCGCCTCTTGCGTTAAGGTAGTCGATTGTCTCCTCGATTGTCTCGCATACCGAGCCCATAGCGATGATGACTCTTTCTGCGTCGGGAGCTCCGTAGTAGTTGAATAACTGATAGTTTCTTCCCGTGATGCGGCTGATCTCTTTCATGTAGTCTTCGCAAACGCCTACGATGTTCTCATAGTAGGGGTTGCAAGCCTCTCTTGCCTGGAAGAAGATATCAGGGTTCTGAGCCGTACCTCTTAATACGGGATGCTCAGGGTTAAGAGCTCTTCTTCTGAAAGCGTTGACAGCGTCCATATCAATGATCTTAGCGAGCTCATCATAGTCGATGCACTCAACCTTCTGGATCTCGTGTGATGTACGGAAACCGTCAAAGAAGTGAAGGAAAGGAACTCTGCCTTTAATAGCTGAAAGGTGAGCTACGCAAGCGAGGTCCATAACTTCCTGAACGGAGTTTGAACAGAGCATAGCAAATCCTGTCTGACGGCATGCCATAACATCTGAATGGTCTCCGAAGATAGAAAGGGCATGGCTTGCGAGAGCTCTTGCGCTTACATGGAATACTCCGGGAAGAAGCTCACCGGCGATCTTGTACATGTTGGGGATCATAAGAAGAAGTCCCTGGCTGGCTGTATATGTTGTTGTCAGTGCGCCGGCAGCAAGAGAGCCATGTACTGTACCTGCGGCTCCTGCCTCTGACTGCATCTCAATAACCTTTACAGTCTGGCCGAAGAGGTTTTTCTTTCCGTTGGCAGCCCAGTCGTCTGTGTGCTCTGCCATAGGAGATGACGGTGTGATGGGGAAAATGCCGGCTACTTCCGTAAACGCGTAGGAAGCATAAGCGGCGGCCTCGTTACCGTCCATAGTTTTCATTACTTTAGACATTTGCGAATCCTCCTTAATTTTATCTGACATTGTTTAAACAAATTTATACGAATAAATTATATCAAAGGAATCTATCCATATCAACCAGGATGAGAAATTTTTGTTGTCACACAAGAATCGATAAAGCCTGTATATATCAGGATTTTTTAAAACAAGTTTAATGCTAATTTCACAAAATTTTATGTTAATTTGATTTAAAAGGGGGTGATTTTTATAAAATCGCCAACTCAAAATAAATTCGACAAATTTTTAGACTTGATTTATGATTTAACTGTTCACTTTTTTACGATAAATTATTCCAAAGACATTTATGGAGCCGTTTGAACGATGATTTTTCGGCATATTTTACAGGAAAAAACGGCCGTTTGTTGTCATACAACAAACGGCTCCATATGGCGAAAAAGCAAACGGCGCGGAGACGGAAGAAACCGTCAGACCACAGGCTTTATCTTTTTACGAAATTAAAGATCCTGCGTGAAGCGGGATTTGGCGCCGGAGAAACGGTTTTCTCACCGGCGGTCGTTTCTTTATGATACGATAGGCCGGTATAATAATCAGCGCGTGGAGCTTTAAGAGTGATTTTTTCTTTTATGAGCATAAACAAGACACTCCTGACGGTAGTTTATTAAATTATATGATAAATGCCAAAAGTAATTGCATTAGCGCCTTATGAAATTATTTACCATATAAATAAGATTTGTGTTATAATAATTCTATTGATTCGGGAGGTGGGTATATGGAAAACAGAAAAACAGATTTTACGCATTTGCACGTTCATACGGAATACAGCCTCCTGGACGGTTCGGCAAAAATAAAGGACCTTGTTAAAAGAGCCGCCGAGCTTGGCATGAAAAGCCTTGCCATAACGGATCACGGAGCTATGTTCGGAGTTATGGACTTTTATAAAGCCTGCAATGAAGCGGGCATAAAACCGATAATAGGCTGCGAGGTTTATGTGGCTCCGGGAAGCAGGTTTGAAAAAAACAGCAGGGAGAGCGTGAGCTACTATCACCTTGTCCTTCTGGCCGAAAACAACGAAGGATACCAGAACCTTATCAAGCTGGTTTCCCTCGGCTACACGGAGGGCTTTTATTATAAGCCGAGGGTGGATGAGGAGCTTTTGAGAAAATACCATAAAGGGCTCATCGCCTCCAGCGCCTGCCTTGCCGGGCCCGTGCCGAGGATGCTTTTGACGGGCTCCTATGATATGGCTAAGGATATGGCGCTCAAATACTTGGATATATTCGGAGATGGAAACTTTTTCCTTGAACTTCAGAACCACGGCATACCCGAACAGAAAACGGTGAACGCCGGACTTATAAAAATGAGCGAAGAAACGGGGATACCGCTTATATGCACCAATGACGTTCATTATATAAGGCAGGAGGACTGGGAAGCCCACGACGTTCTGCTTTGCATCCAGACCGGAAAGACGGTAAACGACGAAAACAGGATGCGCTACGAGGGCAACTGTTATCATTTAAAGAGCGCGGATGAGATGTACGAGCTTTTTTCCTATGTTCCCGAGGCTCTGGAAAACACGAACAAAATCGCGGAAAGATGCAGCGTGTCATTTACCTTCCATGAGCTTAAGCTGCCTAAATATGACGTTCCCAACGGATATACGGCGGAGGAGTTCCTGAAAAAAATAACCTATGAAGGCTTTGAGAAAAGATATCCGGATGCGGACAGCGAACTGAAAAAAAGACTCGAATATGAGCTTGATACCATAGTAAATATGGGATATGTAGACTACTTCCTCATAGTTTGGGATTATATAAAATTCGCCAAGGACAACGGCATAACCGTCGGCCCCGGAAGGGGAAGCGCGGCCGGAAGCGTTGTCGCCTATTCCCTGGACATAACGACCATTGACCCGATAAAGTACGACCTTATATTTGAAAGATTCCTGAATCCGGAACGTGTCAGCATGCCGGATATCGACGTGGACTTTTCCGATGAAAGGCGTCAGGAGGTCATTGACTATGTAACAAAAAAATACGGCTTTGAAAAGGTGGCGCAGATAATAACATTCGGAACGCTGGCCGCCAGAGCCGCCATAAAGGACGTGGGCAGAGCCCTTGACGTCCCTTACGCCGAAGCCGACAGAATATCAAAAATGATACCGGCGGAGCTCAATATGACCATCGACAAGGCTCTTGCGATGAATCCTGAGCTCAGAAGCGAATACGAAAATGACGAAAACGTAAAAAGACTCATTGATATGAGCAGAAAGCTCGAGGGACTTCCAAGACATGCCTCCACCCATGCGGCCGGAGTCGTTATATGCGGAAAGCCCGTTGTTGAGTATGTTCCTTTATATATGTCCGATAAGGGCGTGTCGACTCAGTTCACAATGACGACACTGGAGGAACTCGGAATACTTAAAATGGATTTTCTTGGCCTGCGTACGCTTACTGTGGTGGAAAACGCCGTAAGAGAGATAAAGAGGACCCACGGCATCGATGTGGACATTGACAATATCGGCGACGAGGATCCGGAGGTTTACGAGCTTATTTCCCAGGGAAAGACAGAGGGCGTTTTCCAGCTTGAAAGCGGCGGAATGAAGCAGTTTATGAAAGAGCTCAAGCCATCAAGGCTGGAGGATCTTATAGCGGGAATATCCCTTTACAGGCCGGGGCCTATGGATTTCATACCAAAGTACGTTAGGGGTAAAAACAGCGGCGAGACGATACAGTATACGTCTCCAAAGTTGGAGCCTATACTTAAAAATACCTATGGATGTATAGTGTATCAGGAACAGGTAATGCAAATAGTCCGTGAGCTGGCGGGATACAGCCTCGGAAGGAGCGATCTTGTCCGCAGGGCTATGAGTAAGAAAAAGGCCGACGTTATGGCGCAGGAAAGAAAAAACTTTGTCTACGGCATAGAGGGCGAGGTGCCGGGCTGCCTTGCCAACGGCATTCCGGAAAAGACGGCCGAAAAAATATTTGACGAGATGACTGATTTCGCCAAATACGCCTTCAATAAAAGCCATGCCGCCTGCTACGCGGTAGTTGCTTACCAGACCGCCTGGTTAAAATGCCATTATCCGGTTGAGTTTATGGCGGCTCTTATGACATCGGTTATGGACAATACGGCCAAGATCGCCGAATATATCGACGACTGCAAGCATATGGGAATAAAACTTCTTCCGCCTGATATAAACGAAGGATTCGCCGGATTTTCCGTTTCCGGAAAAATGATAAGATTCGGGCTTGCGGCGATAAAAAGCGTTGGAATCCCAGGTGTCAAAGCTATTGTAGGCGAAAGGGAGAAAAATGGGCCGTTTAAGGGGCTTACGGATTTCTGCAACAGGCTGACCGGACAGGAAATAAACAAAAGAATGGTGGAAAGCCTTATATACGCCGGAGCGTTTGACTCCTTCGGCGGAACAAGAAGGCAGTATGTAAGCGTCTACAGATCCATCATGGATGGAGCGGCTCAGTCCAAAAAGAATAATATAGAGGGACAGATGAACCTCTTTGACTTGGCCTTTGAGGATGACAGCGCGGCTTCGGCCGACAATTTCCCAAACATTGAGGAATTTTCCGAGAAGGATAGGCTCCAAAATGAGAAGGCTGTGCTCGGCATATATATAAGCGGCCATCCCCTCGCGGAATATATAGACGTTCTTGAAAAAAAGGTCAGCGTCCACTGCGCGGATTTTCTTGAAAGCAATATCGACGATGGCCTCAGCGATATTTATGACGGAAAAAAGGTCAAGATAGGCGGCTTTATATCGGACAAAAGCGTGAAATTTACGAAAAATAATACTCAAATGGCTTTCATAAGGCTTGAGGATATGACCGGAAATGTGGAAATAATCGTTTTCCCAAGAACCTTTGACCAGTTCAATAAATATCTTTTTGAGGACAGGGTTATAATAGTTGAAGGACGCGCCGCCATTTCCGAGGGAGAAACTCCGAGGATAGTCTGCGAAAACGTGATTCCGTTTGAGGAGATAAATTCCGCGCGGAAGCCCGTAAGCGTGGGCATCGTGCTTGAAAGCGGGGCGGGGTTTGAATCCGTAAGAGGAATAATAGAAAAAAACCGCGGCAATGTGCCTTTATATATAAATGATATAACCAACGGCAGAAAATACAAGGCGGACAAGAGCTATTGGGTAAACGTCGACGGTGATACTATTGACGAACTAAAAAAGGCTCTTGGAAGTGAAAACATCGTTATAAAGTACAGATAAACGGGAGGCGTTATTATGGAAAACGGACAGCTTAAGATAGGAGTTCTTACAAGCGGAGGAGACGCTCCGGGAATGAACGCCGCAATAAGAGCGGTAGTCAGGACAGGAATAAATAAAAACTGCAAGGTTATAGGAATACACAAGGGATATATCGGACTTATAAATGGCGATATAACAGAACTTAAGTCAAAGGACGTTTCGGATATTATGAACAGGGGCGGCACCATATTACATACGGCTCGCTGCCCCGAGATGATGACCGAGGAAGGAGTTACAAGGGCCGCGGCTATATACAATATACTTGGACTTGATGGTCTTGTCGTGATTGGAGGGGACGGCTCATTCAGAGGCTGTCAGGCTCTCTCGGAAAGGGGAGTAAATGCGATAGGTATCCCCGGAACCATTGATCTGGACATTTCCTGCACGGAATATACCATAGGATTTGACACGGCCGTAAATACGGGACTTGACGCCATAAGAAAGCTCCGTGACACGTCAAGCTCCCACGAGAGATGCTCGGTTGTGGAAATGATGGGACGAGACGCCGGATATATCGCCATGTGGTGCGCTATGACGGGAGGAGCCGAGGAAGTTCTCATACCGGAAAGCAAAGGAATAATCACGGACGATATGGTGATCGAGCAGATACTTATGAACAGGAGCCGTGGCAAGAGGCATAATCTTGTTGTCGTTGCCGAGGGCGTTGGCGGAACCGTTAAACTGGCGAAGAAGATACAGGATATAACGGGAATACAGACGAGAGCCACGGTGCTGGGACACCTCCAGAGAGGCGGAGTACCCACCGCCGTTGACTGTATGCACGCATCTATGATGGGATATCTTGCCGTAAAACATATACTTGAGGGAGACAGAAACAAGATAATCGCCTATAACAGAGGAAGATATGAAGCCATTGACATAAATGACGCTTTGAATATGACAAAGAAGATAGACAGCGAGTATTATGAGGTAGTTAAACTTCTTTCCATTTGATTATTTAGCTGTTGAACAGTAAGATATATACTGCCTTTTCCGGTCTATCAAGCCTGTAAAAAAGCCACCGGATTTATCCGGTGGCTTAGAGTGTCGAAAAACTAATCCATTGTGAGCGGAAGGGTTCGGGAAACGAAGCGTTTCCTGAGTTTAATCCGCAGGCGGAATTCATTTCCGCCGAGGAAAATCCCGTATTTCTGCGCCCTGACAAAGTTCAGGGCTTTCCGCAGAAATAGGGATTTATTGCCTTAATTTAAACTCGAAAAAGTCCCAAAGGACTTTTTCGACACGCTGAGCCACCGGATTTATCCGGTGGTTTTAACTTTGCCGTTTTAAAATCTTAGTTTAAAAAGTTACTCATACATTTTAACAAGCTCGTTGATTGTGTATAAACGTGTATCTCCTGCGTCAGCCACGGCGTCCTCGGAGTGGATAAGTATGTCGAACTCCTCGCAGAGTATGGCCAGAGTGACATTTTCCTTCTTTGCCAGAGCCTCAAGGACATAGGCCGGGAGTTTGCCCTTGCTGAGCTGTTCCTCGGAAACGGTTACAACGTCGCCGTCATCGGCCTTATTGATGCGCTGAACAATATAGAGCTGCTTGAGAGAGTAGGTGCTGCGGCTGTCTCGCTTGACTTCCGGCTCCTCGGGTTTTTCCGGAGTCGGATCCACAATTTCTATTTTGCCGCAATTTTTAAGTATGCCCTGTTCTTTGAGCGTATCAATTTCAGAAGCAGGAATTTCGTTTATCGTGGCATCGGTGGAAAGTGTAATTTCTCCCTTTGACTCATTGTTTGATGAGCCAATGGCCGGTGTTCCGTCAGAATCAACACCATCTTTATATTTCAGTTCCACGTTGGCGTGCTCCAGGATATCGATTTTGCCATCGAATTTATTTCCCGCTCCGATACCCGTCTTATTTGAGGTGTTGCCGAGGGTAATATCCACGTCAGCGTTATCCGTTATGGTGATGTCTCCGTTCATATTGCCGCTGTCACCGGAGCCTATGCCCAAACCAGCCTCTGAGTTTGCCGTAACAGTGGCGTTGCCGCCGATGGTGATCGAGCCGTTTTCTGCTATATTTCCATTTTTCCCCGATCCGATCCCTGCGCCTTCAGAGCCTGAAGATGCGTTTACATTACTACCGGAAATTTTGATTTCACCGGACATATTGCCATCCATACCCGATCCAATCCCCGCACCGCTATTGTCGGAATAGGCGGTTACCTTGCCACCGGAAATAGTAATTGTACCGGACATTTCAGGAGCGCTGCCAGAGACAAACCCCGCGCCAGACCCAATCCCAGCGCCATTACCTTCGGAAGAGGCGGTTACTTCTCCGCCGGAGATAGTGATGGTACCGGACATATTGCCATCCAGACCCGATCCAATCCCTGCGCCGTAATAATCAGAAGAAGCATTTACCTCACCGCCGGAGATAGTGATGGAACCGGACATATCGCCCGCCACGCCGGAACCGATAGCCGCGCCAATAGATGATGTGGCTTTTATTTTTCCGCCTTCAATGTTTATTGTTCCTTTGAAGTCTTTGCGCTCATTGGAGCCAATGGCAGCTGCTTCATTGATATTTTTATCATTTTCAAACGCGACATTCAGGCTGTCGTTTTCACCGCCTTTTATAGTGAGTGTTCCATTGGCAACATTTATTCCGGCTTCATAATAATAATCATCCGAGTTTACCGTTATGCTGTTTTCGCCGACGAGCTCAAGCACCACATCGGCGCCTGAACCTATGGATATACCGTTTTTATCGGTGGTTTTGATATTTACGCCTTTCAGCACGATTTTAGTGATTACATCATCATTTACGATAATAGAGTAATTTAAAGTTACATTTTCTTCGTTAGTGAATATATGAGTATCATAACTTCCGGTTATTACAAAATTATTTTCCCCACTATTAATATCGTTGATGTCATGACGGAATACCTTAGCCAAAGCCGTCTGCGCCGAACCAAAGGTCAGAAGAGAGATCAGCGCCGCGGCAATAAGCTTGTGTTTTTTCATGGTTATCCCTCCTTTTTAATAATCCGGCAATACTGTATAATTGATATAATAATTATACTTAGGAATTTTTTACTATACAATAATTTGAATAAAAATATTTTTCGGGGGGGGGTAAAATCGTCATATTATACAAAAAATCTGGTGTAATTATTTTTTTAAAATGAATATTGTGGGTTTTTAACAGTCTTTAATTGACTAACGGGTATAATAGTAATTTTGAACAATTCAATCAAAAGAAATAACTATGGATGATATCGGCGGAATCTGGAATAGGCTTCATTTATCTATTATTTAAAGATATAGATCTTATGTTTAAACCGGTGCTTTGAATATAAGGATAATTTTTGTCTGATTATATAACTTTTTGTTTGACAACTTCGCTTTAACATTTTATCTTTATATTAGAAAGCAGTTTTTTGATATTGACAGGGGGAAAAAATATGGGAGAACAGTTTGATATCCTGCTTAATCAGATGTTTGTTTTTTTTACGCTTATTGCCATAGGTTTTGTCGCTCAGAGAATAAAACTTCTCAGCAATACGGCAATAGACGCCATGTCATCGATGGTAGTAAGACTGATTTTACCTTGTATGGTATGCACTACAGTTGTTAACGGAGCGACTATAGAGGGAGTGTTCAGCAAGATACCATTTTTTGTCTGTTCATTCCTTATGATAGGCATACTGCTTGTCATAGCTTTTGTCAGCAGTAAGCTTATGCGTATGAGACCTCCCACAAGTTACATAAATATGGCGGTAATAGGATTTCCTAATACCGGATTCATCGGATATCCGCTGCTTTTGGCAATGTTTCCCGAAACGGGAGCTCTTGCCGTGGCGGTATATGTGATCGTCGATCAGGTGACATTCTGGTCAATAGTGCCTGTACTTACAAAGCCGCAGATCTCACTTAAGGAGATCAGCTTAAGAAAGCTGATAAACCCTCCGTTTATTTCGCTTTTGATCGGTCTTATACTTATTTCGCTAAATATCCATCCGTCAAATGTGGCTTGGAACACAATAACCGACGTGGGATCGACAAGCAAATTTTTCGCTCTTATATATATTGGAGCCGACATAGGAAGAAAGGGCTTTAAATCCATAGTTAAGCGTCCGAAAGTATTTCTGACAATACCTATAAAGCTCATATTCGCTCCGGTAGTCGTTTTCTTTGTGCTGAAGGCGCTCGGCGTTCTTACTTCCGAGGAGCTTCTGATGATAACGACTCTGTCCATGCTTCCGTCGATGGTTGTCGTATGTATGCTTGCGGCTCAGAATGGCTCCGATGACGAATACGCCACGGCGGGGCTGATTGTTACGACCCTTTGCAGTATGATTACAATGCCGATTGTAATGAAATTTGTGACTATGTTTATTTAGGACGGAAATTTGCGGCACTGCTGATTTCTGTAGTTCAATGAATGAAAAAAATACATTTTCAGGCTCGCAATATATTAGTTTTGAACGTATTGGGTATTTACATCAGCGTGCTAAAGCGTTATAATATAAAAAATTTTATTTTGGAGGTTGGCAAATGGTTAAATTATATGATACAGGCGTTTTTCTTATTGACGGAAAAACGATAATAGAAGATAACGAAAATGCCGGTAAGGCCGTCATGGCCGCCAAAGGAAAAGCTGTTTCAAAGGAAGAAGCGGCAAAAAACACCATGGCTTACGGCATATTGAACAGGCACAACACTTCCGGGAATATGGACAAGCTGAAAATCAGATTTGACGCCATGGCTTCCCACGATATTACATATGTCGGTATAATCCAGACGGCAAGAGCCAGCGGACTTGAGAAATTTCCCATGCCCTATGTTCTTACAAACTGCCATAACAGCCTCTGCGCCGTTGGAGGCACTATAAACGAGGACGACCACCTTTTCGGACTTTCCTGCGCCAAAAAGTACGGCGGAATATATGTTCCTGCTCACCAGGCCGTTATCCACCAGTATATGCGTGAAATGATGTCCGGAGTAGGTAAAATGATACTTGGCTCTGACAGCCACACCCGTTACGGAGCGCTTGGCACAATGGCGATGGGAGAGGGCGGTCCTGAGCTTGTCAAACAGCTTCTTAATAAAACATACGACATCGACAGACCGCAGGTCATCGCCGTATATCTTACCGGAAAACCGGAAGACGGCGTAGGCCCCCAGGACGTCGCTCTTGCGATAATAGGCGCCGTATTTGACAACGGTTATGTGAAAAACAAAGTAATGGAATTTGTCGGAGACGGCATTTCCGGACTTTCCGTTGACTACAGAAACGGCATTGATGTTATGACAACAGAGACAACTTGTCTTTCATCCGTATGGCGTACCGACTCTAAGGTCAAAGAATGGTATGATATCCATGGAAGAAGTGAGGACTTCAAAGAACAGAACCCCGGGGAGACAGCATATTACGACGGACTTATATATATCGACCTTTCGACTATAAAGCCAATGATCGCAATGCCTTTCCACCCAAGCAATATATATACAATAGAGGAGCTTAACGCTAACCTTCTGGATATACTTGATGAGGTTGAAAAGACGGGAGCGAAACAGCTTGACAATGATACAATAAAGTTCTCCCTCAAGGATAAGGTGAAAAATGGCAAGCTCATAGTTGAGCAGGGCGTTATAGCCGGATGCGCCGGCGGAACATACGAGAATATATGCGACGCCGCTGATATTATTAAAGGGAACTCCATAGGCAATGGAGAGTTCGCTCTCAGTGTTTATCCTTCAAGCCAGCCTGTATTCCTTTCGCTTGTTGAAAACGGAAAGATAGCCGATATAATGATGTCCGGAGCGACGGTAAGATCAGCGTTCTGCGGACCTTGCTTCGGAGCCGGAGATGTGCCGGCGAACAACTGTCTGAGCATTAGGCATTCAACAAGAAACTTCCCTAACCGCGAGGGCTCCAAGATCACCAGCGGACAGATCGCGTCCGTGGCTCTTATGGACGCGCGCTCCATTGCCGCTACAGCGATAAATAAGGGCGTTATCACACCGGCGACAGATCTTGATATAAACTATACAAAGCCTAAATACTTCTTCAACGGAGATGTATACAAAAACAGATGCTATAACGGATACGGAAAAGCTGATTCAACGGCAGAGCTTAGATTCGGCCCTAATATTACGGACTGGCCAGCTATGAGCGCGCTTACGGACGATATTGTTCTTAAGATTGTTTCGTTCATCACTGATCCGGTAACAACGACCGATGAGCTTATTCCTTCCGGAGAAACGTCATCATACCGTTCAAATCCCCTTAAATTAGCAGAATTTGCCCTTTCGAGAAAGGATCCGGCCTATGTCGGACGCGCGAAAGAGGTGCAGAAGGCTGAAAAGGCAAGGCTTGACGGAAAAGACCCCGTGGAGACGTTTGGTGAGCTCAAAGCCGTAAATGAGGCTATAAAGAAGGAATATCCCGATTTTGATATAACCAGGACAGGCATTGGCAGTACGATATACGCCGTAAAGCCAGGAGACGGATCCGCCAGGGAGCAGGCGGCAAGCTGTCAGAAGGTACTCGGAGGCTGGGCGAACATAGCTAAAGAGTATGCGACAAAGAGATACCGCTCAAATCTTATAAACTGGGGAATGCTTCCGTTTATATTTGAACAGGAGCCGCCGTTTGAAAACGGAGATTATATTTTTGTTCCGGGAATAAGAAAGGCCATTGACGAAAAGAAAAAAGAGATACCGGCATACATCGTCAAAGACGGAAAACTTGTTCCGTTCACGCTTAAAATGGGCGATATAACTGACGATGAGAGACAAATAATACTTGATGGATGTCTTATAAACTTCTATGCGGAAAAATAATAAACCGCGTCATACGGTTCTTATAAAAATTAAGGCTTTCGGCAGAGAACGGCAATAACCAAAACAATCTACCCGTCAGACGCTGTTATATGGCGTTTGGCGGGGATTTTTGCCTTAATATAAAATATAACCGCATACAATGAATCAAATGGCGAATAAGTGGCTATGACGGCTATAGAGTTTTGCGTTAAACAATTCGTTCGCTTTTCGCCGGCATCCGGAGAATAAAATTTATTAATAATAAATAATATTTTTGAAAAACTGTCAGCCTTTTGCCGTAAACAGATGGATTGGATAACGCAGGTTCTGAGATATTTATTGAAATAGCCAATTTTGCTAAGATTATTTAAAATCAAGATATAAAAAAAGCAGCGCAAAATCTACGCTGCTTTTAATATTTGTTTTCTATTACTCCTGAGAGTCCCAGTTGTTATATACGTTCTTTACGTCATCGTCATCGTCGAGCATATCAAGGAGCTTATTCATCTTTTTGATATCATCTTCGTTATTAAGAACCGTATACGTCTGAGGAATCATGGTTATCTCGGCGCTTGCCATAGGGATTCCTTCTTTTTCAAGGGCTTCCCTTACGGTTTCAAATTCATCGGGAGACGTCGTAATCTCGTAGCTGTCGTCCTCAACGCCAAAATCCTCGGCTCCTGCCTCAACGGCAAGCATCATAAGCTCGTCCTCATCCATCTCGACTTCTTCCTTATCAATAACGATAAGGCCCTTCTCGTCAAACATGAATGACACGCAGCCGGATGTTCCCATATTTCCGCCGCCCTTTGTGAAGGCGTTTCTCACGTTGGCAGCCGCTCTGTTCCTGTTATCCGTAAGTACCTCAACGATAACGGCTACACCGTTAGGGCCGTATCCTTCGTAGGTAATGGATTCATAAGTAACGCCGTCTCCGCCGCCTGCGGCCTTTTTGATGCTTCTCTCAATAGTATCGTTAGGCATATTGTTGGATTTTGCCTTTGCGATGACCTCGCGAAGCTTTCCGTTATTATTGGGATCGGGTCCGCCGGCTTTTACGGCAACGGCGATCTCACGGCCGATCATTGTAAATACCTTGCCTTTTGCGGCGTCATTTTTTTCTTTTTTATGCTTAATATTAGCAAACTTTGAATGTCCGGACATTAAAGTTACCCCCCTGGAAATTTTAAATTACAAAATATTTTATCATTTTTCGGGCGCAAGTTCAAGAAAAATTTATATTGCCGGAAAAGAAAACCTATGTTTTCCGGACGGATAATGCGCCTGCCAAGACAACACGACTGAAAAGGAGACGGATTTTCAGACGAATTTGATCGTCAGTTTGGGGAATCCGTCAAGCTCCATGGTATATGAATCTCCAGCGGATGCGGCGTCAGAGGCCATAAACGCTCCGGAAAGAACTATATCTCCTTTTTTAAGATAGTCTCCATAGGCAAGGAGCTTATTGGCAAGCCATGTAACAGATGTAACGGGAGAACCCATAACTTCGGCTCCCGCGGCGCTGCCTAAAAGCTCGCCGTTTTTCTCAATAACCATTCCTATGTTTCTCGGGCTGATCTCGTTTATGCGCTTAGGTTTGCTGCCTATCATATATCGAGCCGCTCCAGCGTTGTCGCTTATGGTGTCACGCACGGTAACTCTCCAGGAAGGGTATCTGGCGTCGCAGACTTCAAAGCAGGGAACGACCCAAGCCGTCGCGTTAAAAATGTCTGCGACTGTAACTATGCCCTTATTAAGATCTTCTCCTATTATAAATGCGAGTTCTCCTTCCACAACAGGCACATTAAGCTCCGAACGGACGCATTTTCCGCCGTCGTCGATCATATTCGCCGCCAGAAGATAGCCGTAGTCAGGAGTGTCGCAGTTAAGCTGCTGCATCATACCGCGGCTTGTAATGCCTATCTTTCTTCCAACGACTCTGTGGCCGTCAGCCAATCTGAGCTTAAGCCCCTCCTGCTGTATGACGTAGGCGTCTTCTTGCGTTATGGCAGGATATGTTTCCGTCAAAAGAGGTATAGGAGTGTTGCTTTTTTCCGCCATGTAAAGCTGCTTTGCGATCGATTTTCTTAAATCGCTGTCCAATCCGTAATTATTCAATTTGCGTCCTCCTTTTTTTTATCCGTTTACCGTTTCGCCGGGTTTAAGGCTTGCCCGTATGATATATGGCAAACAGCCATATATCAAGGCAAGCCGGTGTTTCTTATAAACAGTATATACTTTACGGCAAAACAAGTAAAGCGGGGCGTTATAAAGCGCGCGAAAAAGCGAAAGCGCGCCAAAAGGTTTTTATCCTTTGGCACGCTCGCGTAATTTAAAAGATATTTTTAAAAATATTGCGTATCATAAATTTTTAATAAGCTCGGCATAGACCATCATAGCTTCTTTTATCTTTTCAACATCGCAGTGCTCGTCTCTCATATGGGCAAGTTTATACTCTCCGGGTCCAAAACCGATAGTAGGAACTCCCATCGCGACGGGCGTTATGGCGTTTGTTCCAAAATCCCAGAAATCATACTTATCAGGATAACTTCCGTAAACGGTATTATACGCTTCTCTGAGAGCCTGGGTAAGGGGGGCGTCCTCATCTATTTTCCACGGCTCATGCATGGGCTCGTAAACGAGCTTTCCGCCGTTCCATGACGTATGATAAAGCGTTCCGACTTCCCATCTTGCGTCTTTGCCCTTGATAAGCTCGTCCATTTCTTTTTTTACCTTGTCCAGGCTTTCGCCGAGCACAAGCCTTCTGTCAAGATAAATGCTGCACTGGCTGGGAACGGCGTTAAGAGACGCGCTTTCACAGCTTATATCGGACAGGACTATGGTTCCGTGTTCAGCGCCTTCGGATGAAAGGTTCTCATTCAGCTTTTCAACTCTCTGGATTATCTCAGCCATCTCATATACCGCGTTCTTTCCTTTTTCGGGAGCGGAGCCGTGAGCCGAGATTCCGTTTGTGATTATCCTTATCTGGGCCTTTCCCTTATGTCCGAGCGTTATCGTATTGTCACAGGGCTCGCAGATAACGCAGAAATCAGGCTTAAGGTCAAATTCCTTATAAAAATGCTTGAGATTTTCTCCATCGCAGTATTCCTCGCAGACGGTTCCCGTAACATATACGGTCTTTCCATCAAGATATCCCTTGTCCCTTGCCATAGCCGCGGCATAAACGGAGGCGCAGAGAGCGGATTTCATATCTACCGAGCCTCGTCCCCAAAGAGCTCCGTCCCTTATCTCGCCGGAAAAGGGCGGAACCTGCCAGAGCTCCTCGTCATTGACCCTTACGGTGTCCATATGGCTGTCAAAATGTATGATCTTTGAGCCGTTTCCGATTTTGCCGACCACATTTCCTACGGAGTCGATCAATACCTCATCGTATTTGAGCTCTTCCATTGTTTTCTTTATGAGAGCGGCGAAATTGCCTTCCTCGTCCGAATAGCTCCTTGTTCTTACGGCTTCCTGAGCGAACTCAATCAGCTTATTTTTATATTCATTTACGTCCATTTTTAAAACCTCCTTTGTATATATAAAATTATATTGATTTTTTAGCTTAAAAATATAATAATATAAGCGTAAAATATAATTATTTTGAGGTATTTATATGCAAATATACGATATTGACATAAATGAGAACAAAATGGAGACGACCTCCCATAAAACTGATGATTTTCCTGTCGCCATATATGAAACAATATTGAAAAAGAACATACTCGGCTTTGTGGACTGGCACTGGCACAGCGAAATACAGTTTTGTTATGTAACGGCCGGGAGAGTGCGGTTTTGCGTCAATTCTTTTTCGGCCGTCGTGGAAAAAGACGGCGGTATATTTATAAACAGTGGAGCGCTTCATATGGCCGAGCCGATGACGGACGACGCGGCATATATATGTATAGACGCCTCCAGCGAGATAATCGGCTGCGGAGCCATAGGGAAAAAATATGTTCTGCCATATATAAACGATCATTCCTTTGCGTTTGAGATATTTGACGAAGACGGAAGGGCTGTAATTGACAGGCTTAAACGCGCGCATGACGTGTCGGCGGAGCGCTCGTTCGGATATGAGATAGAGGTGGCCTCGCTTCTGTCTATGTGCTGGAAGGATATGCTGCAAAACAAAACGCCGGCGGCGGTCTGCGAAAACGAAACATACGAAAGGCTTAAATCAATACTTACATATATACATGATCACTACAGCGAAAAAATATCCCTCTCCGGACTCGCGGAAGAGATACACCTGTGCCCAAGCGAGTGCTGCCGGTATTTTAAAAAAAGGATGAACAGAACCATATTTGAGTATATTACAGACTACAGGATAACCCAGAGCACGAACGCCCTCATAAACGAGCCTGAAATGTCCATAAGCCGTATCGCTTATGAGTATGGCTTTGGAAGCACAAGCTATTATATAGAAAAATTTAAGAGCAAAACCGGCACGACGCCGCTTGCCTACAGAAAATCATTTCCGAAAGCCGGTTTATAAAGAAATCAGCGGCATACTAAGCCGAAAAGATATATACTCAATAACTTTTTGGCTCTACAGGAAAGGAACAAACCAACAGCCATTTTATAGCTAAGCCCCGGACGGGAAAAGCTGTGAAACGGCTGTTTTTTTGCGCGGGAAAGACTTGTAAAAAATTTTAGAAATAGCATATTAATTGTCAAAAACAGATGGTTAACATTGTGTCGCAAGGGCGGAGTTTATTGTTACAGTTACAACAGACGGAGTTGAGGAAGTAGAGACAAGATACAGCTATGACAACTGATGTCTTGAAAAATATTATTAAATTTTCTACATATATCAATTTTTTATAAGGCGCGTATTTTCTGACTGCGCGTAAAACATAGCAGCGATTATCGGGAGCGGCAAAGCGAAAGCGGAGCCGCTCCCGCTTTGTTTTTAGGCTCGAAAAACGAGGAGATTTTATTTTCGGAAGCTTACTATATTTTTATTAAATGGTGATAATAATGTTGAGACGGTAACAATTTTATGTTAAAATAAATGTGAGGTGATTACACTTTATGGAACGTAAAATAGAAAAAGCAATACTTGATTGGAAAAACAGCGTAAGAAGAATGCCTCTCATTATCAAAGGAGCAAGGCAGACCGGAAAAACATATACGGCTCTTATGGCTGGAAAAAAATACTATAAAAATACTGTTTATTTTAATATGGAAGATTCGCAGGAGCTTGTAAGCATATTTGAAAAAGATTTTGATACGGATCGTATTATTGCTGAGCTTTCAATAAGAAGCGGAGAAACAATCTTTAAAAACGAGACGCTAATAATTTTTGATGAAATACAGGCGTCGGAGAGAGCGCTGTTATCATTAAAATATTTCTGTGAAAAAGCTCCGGAGTATCATATTATTGCCGCGGGAAGCCTGCTTGGCGTGGCTTTAAACAGGGAAAAATATTCGTTCCCAGTTGGCAAGGTCAATATGGTTACTATGTATCCTATGGATTTTGAAGAGTTTTTATGGGCTTTGGGCAGGCGGGATCTGGCCGATATGATAGGGGAGCATTATTTGTCAAATGAGATGTTTTCTCTTCATGATACGGCTATGAAATATTACAGAACATATCTGCTTGTCGGAGGAATGCCGAGAGTTGTATTGGATTATATTGAAACAAACGATTATAACTTTGTAACGGCTTCTCAAAAAAGCCTTAACGACTCATATATTGCGGATATGGCAAAATACGCGACGGCAAATGAAACTACAAAAATAATGAACGCCTACAACAGCATACCGGCGCAGCTTTCAAAAGAAAACCGAAAGTTTCAATACAGAGTGATAAAGCCAGGAGCAAGGGCCTACGAGTATGAGACTCCCATTGAATGGCTTAACGCTTCCGGAGTTATTAACAAGTGCGTAAAAGTAAAAGACGGCAAAATGCCGCTGTCCATATTTGTTGAAAATGAATCATTTAAAATATACATGGCCGACACTGGAATTTTATGCTCTAAGTTTTCCATTCCGCCCAAAATGATTTTAACCGAGACAAACACATTTGATAATTTTAAGGGAGCGCTGACCGAAAATTATATAGCTTCCGCTTTAAGAACCATAGGATATGACCTGTATTACTGGGAAGCCAACAGAAAAGCGGAGGTTGACTTTGTGATCCAGTCATCGGAAGGAGAGGTCATACCCGTTGAGGTAAAGGCTGCTGATAACGTAAGGGCGAAGAGCCTTGGTATTTTTATGAAAAAATATAGCATAGAAAAAGCCCTGAGAATATCGTCAAAAAATTTCGGCTTTGAGAATAATATCAAAAGTGTCCCTCTTTACGCGGCGTTTGCCATAGATGAATAACGGTGATATTAAATTTGATAGTTACTTGTAAAAGTCTCGGCTCAGTGTATAATTTAATAAAAAACGGGGGCGATATATATGTATAAGCCAAAGCTGGAAAAGGACATCCGCTGTCCTCTTGAATACGGTTTGGATCTGTTCGGCAAGAAGTGGAAATCAAGAATAATATGCGTGCTGGCGGAGAAGGGCACCATGAGATACGGAACACTGCGCCATGAAATGGCGAATATCCATCAAGACTGTACAAGGGCGCTGATGAATTCTCAGACTGTTATAACGGCTTGGGACGGGGACAGGCTTATCGGCCTTGTAAGAGCGCTGGATGACGGAGAAATGACGGCGTATATGCATTATGTGCTTGTGGACCCGGAGTATCACGGGCAGGGGATAGCGAGCAAAATGGTCGAGATGATAAAGGAAAAGTACCGGGATTACCTCTACGTCGAAATTATGCCGGAAGAAAGCAAAAACGCCCCTTTTTATGAAAGGCTTGGCTTTAAAAGGATGACGGACGGCGTGGCGATGCAGATAGTAAATCCCGGAGAAAAATATTGATATAAGCTGCTGGGAGAATATTATATGGCAAACAGCGTTATTTCCGTCGGATATATGGGTGAACCCTTATACCGGAGGTAAAAGCTGTAGTCATCCCGTATGCCATCGATTATTTCCGGTATCTTCCATATATCCTCATTGTTATGATAAACGGATATAAGAAGTCTTGGACGGTCATTTTTTATATGTTTTGCCGCACCAAGCAGAGCCTTTCGCTCAAAGCCCTCAATATCGGCTTTTATTATGGTCAGAGGCTCGGTTATATCAAGGTCGAGAGTGGTGACCTCAACTTCTCGGCTTCCCGCCTCCCCGAGCGTATTTGCCGAAGAGCTTACGGAATTTTGTTTTATATACATGACCCCGGGACGGTCGGAAACAGCCTTTTCACGAGGCAAGACGTTTTCGTAGGGCTCAAGATTTTTCCTCAGTATTTCAAAAGTATCGGGCGTCATTTCATAACAGTACATCCGTTTGCAGGATTCGGCTCCGTAGTTTTCAAAAAAGCTGAGAGCCGTGTCTCCGGTATAGGCGCCCAGATCGGCGATCACCTCGGCAGAGCCGCATTTAAGCAGATCGTGGTCAAAGTAGTCGTCAAAAAGATATTCCCTCGTTTCCGATGTGGAAACAAAATCGTACCTGTACCAGTTGCTCAAAATGGAATAAAGAGTTCTTTTTGAACGAAAATCAGAAAGCCTCTCATACACGCCCCGAAAATCATCCAGATGAGCGCTAAGAGCTTCCTGTTTAAGCTCTATTTCTTCATAGTTTCCGTTTTCTTCATCTATCTGTCCCCAGTAGTCAAACTGACGGAAAAAATCCATACAGCTTTTTCGTGTTTCACGGGGAACGCTTGAGTATGCCGTTCGCATACGGTGATAAAGTTCTTTTTCGCTCAAAGAACCTATCTCGGTTATTAGGGCGTAAAAATCCCTGTCTGTTTTGTTCATCATTCCGGCCTCACAAATGTTTTATAACAGTATATGTATGAAAACGCCGTTTAGGAACGGTATGGGAAATTTATACATTCAGCCCGCCGAATATGCAGGCTCGCAATATAAAAAGACCCATTCATATACACAAATGGGTCAATTAATTTTGTTATTTATCACACAGATACGACGATTCCGCCTCTTCCTGCGTACAGACTTGCCACGCCGCGGGTGTCGTTTATATAAACGGTTATATTGGGGAAACGCTCCTTTATTTTTTCCATAACATAGACCGCTCTTTCCGAAGCGCAGCAGTGGGATATGACAAGCCTTTCAGCCTTAAGCTCCTCACAGTAGCCAAGAATAATGTCAATGAGCTTTGAAAGCGCCTTTTTCATACCACGGGCCTTATCAAGCTGGCATATCGTGCCTTCTGGCGTCGCTCCGAGTATGGGCACGATGTTGAGCAGGTTGGCCGCTATTTTTTTTAATCCGGTAAGACGGCCGTTCCTTTCAAGAAACGTAAGATCCTCAAGAACAAAGGTCGTTGTCATAGCTTCGATGTATTCTTCCACGGTCTTGACCGTCAAATCGTAATCCATACCGGATTCCTCACATTCGGCGATTTTAAGTCCAATGAGAGTTTCACCAGCCGAAGCCGATTTGCTGTTGAAAACATAGACCTTTGTATATGGGTCGGCTTCTTTGAACAGCTTTTCCGCGAGACAGGCGCTGTTATAAGAGCCGCTTAGCTCGGCGGAGAGAGTGACAACATATACTCTGTCGCAGCCGCATTCGTATGATTTCATATACTGCTCAGGAGAAGGGCAGGCTGATTTAGGGCAGTCGGATGAAGCGGCGATGAGGTCAAGAAACGCCGCCTGGTCGAAGGTTTCATCGTCGATTATGCTTTTTTCCCCAACCTTGAGCGTAAGAGGGATGTTTTCAAAATTTCCGCTGTTTTTCATAGCTTCCGTAAGCTCTCCGCAGCTATCTAAAATTATCTTATATGACATAGTTTTTGAAACTCCTTTATCTTGACTAAGTTACTATAATCTACTATAATTAACTATATACAAAACAGAAAGATTTGCAAGCAACAAATCCTGGCTTAACGAATCAAAATATACAAAAAATCAAAAAATGTTTATTTCTGCTTTAATATTTTGTTAATATATAGCCGGAATTTTGCGAGGGATGGTTATGAAGGAAAACAGAAGAACTCAAATGACGAAAAAACTGCTCAAAGAAAGCGTTTTTGAGCTGATGGAAAAAAAGCCGCTCAATAAAATAACTATAAAGGAGATCTGCGCCAATGCCGACGTCAACAGGACGACATTTTATAAGTATTACGGCGATCAGTATATGCTGGTGAAGGACGCGGAAGGCGAGCTTTTGAGAAAGACCTCGGAGTTTTTGAAAAACCTCAGCTCCGATGAGGAAAAAATCACTCTGCTTGAGGAGTTTCTTGCCTATATGAGGGCAAACGGAGATACTTTCCGTATTTTGCTTGACAAAAACAGTGATACGGATTTCCGAATAAATATGATGAAAGTCGCTATGGAAAAGGTTATGGCCGAAAAATATGAGCCTAAAATTCAGGATGAAGGGAAAAAATATGTTTTCTCCATGATAATTATGGGGGCGATCAACACCATAGGGCTGTGGATAGATTCGGGCTACGATATGTCTGAGAGGGAACTGGCGGAGCTTATGTTCAGGTTTGTGGACGCCGGCATCAAGGAGATAGAGATAGAGGAATAAATATGTAATTCCAATAAATAACATACGATAAAACAAGGCTCGATCCTTACCGAGTTTTAAAGAAACGGCAGGATCGAGCCTTTTGCTTTGAATATCTTATTTTCAGTTGGTAAATACGCCTGAGGACATATATCTGTCTCCCGAGTCGGGGAGCACCGTAACAATATTTTTACCGGCGTTTTCCGGACGCTTTCCTATCTGAGCCGCAGCGGATACGGCCGCTCCGGACGATATTCCAACGAGTATGCCCTCCAGCTTGGCGATGGCGTTGGCGGCTTTGTAAGCGTCGTCATCGGTGACGGTAAGCACCTCGTCATAAAGATCCGTATCAAGTATTTCCGGAACGAAATTCGCCCCGATACCCTGTATTTTGTGAGGACCCGCTTTACCGGCGGAGAGCAGGGGAGAAGAAGCCGGTTCCACGGCAATGATTTTAATATCGGGATTTTTTTCTTTTAAGTATTTAGCGGTCCCGGTAAGAGTTCCGCCGGTTCCGACCGTGGCTACAAAAATATCTATTTTTCCGTCGGTATCGGCCCATATTTCCGGACCGGTAGTCAGATAATGCGCTTTTGGATTAGAGGGATTCTCAAACTGTCCGGCAATAAAACTTCCGGGGATGTTTTTCGCCAGCTCATCGGCTTTCTCGACTGCTCCCGCCATACCCTTGGCTCCTTCGGAGAGCACGACCTCGGCGCCGTACGCCTTAAGAAGATTAATCCTTTCCACACTCATGGAGTCCGGCATAACAAGCACGCACTTATATCCCAGGGAAGCTGCGGCGGACGCAAGACCGATGCCTGTGTTTCCGCTGGTAGGCTCGATTATGGTGGAGCCCTTTTTGAGTTTTCCCGATGCTTCGGCGTCAGTTATCATCTGTTTTGCGACCCTGTCCTTCGCGCTTCCGGCGGGATTGAAATATTCGAGTTTCGCAAGGATCCTGCCGTTTATATCAAAATTTTTCATGTAGTTATGAAGTTCCATAATTGGCGTTCCGCCAACAAGATCAAGAACGCTGTTATATATTTTTGACATAATATCACCTCGGTTTTGTATTTAATACGCTAAAATTATACCGCCGGCTCCGTACCGCCGTCAATATCAGAATTTACAGCGGCGCGGGCGAATATACATTTAATAAAGATTTTAGATGGGTGATACATAATGATTATAAAAACATTCAGGCTGAGAGCGAAAAATATGGCTGCGGCCGTCGTTTTGACATTTGTCGCCGCGGCTGCGGTCAAGGCTGCCCCTCCGGCGGCAAAAGCGGTATTTTCAATAGCCTCCGGAGAAAAAAGGTTATTGCCGATATACAGCGTAGAGACTGAAGAGCCTGAAATAGCCATCAGCTTTGACGCGGCCTGGGGAGCGGACGATACGGACACTTTGCTTGAGATTTTGGAGAATAATGATGTAAAAACGACATTTTTTATGTGCGGGTACTGGATAGACAAATATCCGGACGAGGTCAAAAAAATAGCAGAAGCCGGCCATGACCTCGGAAACCATTCCGCTACCCATCCGCACATGAGCAAGCTTACAAAGGAACAGATCGCGGACGAGATAAAAGATACCGGAAATAAGATAGAGGAACTGACGGGCGTAAAGAGCGAGCTTTTCCGGGCCCCGTTTGGAGAGTATACGAACGACGTGATAAGCGCGGCCAAAGAGCTGGGATATTATACAATACAGTGGGATGTGGATTCCCTCGACTGGAAGGAATACGGTGTCAACGAGGAGATCAGCCGGGTGCTTGGGCACAAGAACCTGCAAAATGGTTCAATAATACTTTTTCACAACGACGCTAAGTACACGCCGGAGGCTTTGGACAGCATAATAAAGGGGCTGAAAGAAAAGGGATATGAGATCGTGCCGATATCTGAGCTCATAATAAGAGACGGCTATACTATAGACGTCAACGGCAGGCAGATAAAAAGCGGGGAGTAAAGGTTTGCCTAAAAAGCCCTCCTGTGTTATTATTCACTTGAGAGGAGGTTTTTTATGAAAACCATAAGACTTTTATATCCCGACTATGTAGGCGGAGGTCTGGACGAATATTATTTCGGAGCGGAGCTTTTGGCGCATATACTGCCAAAAAACGAAGATCAGCCTTTGATAAAGGTGAATATAGTTCCTCCCGATGGAAAGGAAAAAGCCACGGACAATGGAATATACGCAAGAGACGAGGTGCTTTCCGGTATTAGGGACGCGGCGGCAAAAATAGAAGAGGAGGCTCCCGACAGAATAATCACCATAGGCGGAAACTGTCTTGTTTCTCTTGCCCCGTTTGATTATCTCCACGGGAAATACGAAAATACCGGCATAATATGGATTGACGCCCATCCGGATGTTTCCACTGTCAGGGACGGTTATCCAAACGCCCACGCTATGGTGCTTGGATCGCTTTTAGGATACGGTGACAGCGCGCTTTCGGACATGATGAAAAATAAAAAATTCAAGCCTGACGAGATCCTTTATGTGGGGCTCCAGGGACTCCACGATTACCAGCGGGACTTCTTGGATAAGCTGGGCGTGAATTATAAAATACAGACGGGAGAATTTGTTTCCGACGGGGAAATATCGGAATTTATCAAAAAATTTGACCGCGTACTGGTGCATTTTGACGTAGACGTGCTGGATGAAAAGCTTTTTCATTCCACCTATTTCGCTAATCCTGAGCTGACAGGCGACGGTTCGGGCGGCGGCAGGATGACGATGGAGAAGCTGGGAGAAATTTTTGAACTCATATCATCCTGCGGCGATGTGGCGGGGCTGACCGTGGCCGAGTACCTGCCTTTTGACGAGTATAAACTAAGAAAAGCCCTTTCAAAATTGAGGATATTTGGTGAATAAATGAGTTACGCCCTCCCTTTGCCGTACAAAACGGCGGGGAGGGACTTTTTATTTCCGAAGCGGAGCCGAAAAAATATCCGCCTTTTCCGGTTTTGGAAACGGCGGATACAAATTGGATTATTTTTTCTTCGCTATTTCTATATTTACTTTTTTGCCCTTGATCTTGCTGTTTTTCATAGCGGACATAATGTCCCTCACATACTCGGCGGGAACATCGACAAATGTATAGTCGTCATAAAGGTCGATATGGCCGATCATATTTCCGGGAACACCCGCCTCTCCGGCAAAGGCGCCTACAATGTCCTTCGCTCTTATTTTGTTTTTCTTTCCGGCGTTTATAAAAAGCCTTACCGAATCGTCGCCGGAATCTCCGTAAATTTCAGTTCCGGAAAAATCCAGATCTTCGGCGTCGCCGGGTATAAGGTCGCTGAGGCTGAGCTTGAGAAGGGCGGCGGCAATGTCCGTTGCGGCCACGTCCTCGTCATTGACCATATTGTCAACGATGTCGATATATTTTCCAAGTCCTCCGTCATCTATTATTTCTTTTACTTTTTCAAGGAATGAGGTGGTCTTGATTTCCTCTATGTCGCTTAATGAAGGAAGTTTTTTCTGGATGATCTTTGTTTTTGTGTAACGCATGATGTCTCTGAGCTTATAGATCTCCTTGCCGACGCAGAAGGTGAACGCCTTTCCGCTTTTTCCGGCTCTGCCCGTCCTGCCTATCCTGTGGACATAATACTCGTCGTCCTGGGGCACGTCATAGTTGAAAACAATGTCAACGTCGTCCACGTCTATACCCCTCGCAGCTACGTCCGTCGCGACAAGTATCTCTATGGTGCCGTTTCTGAATTTTTGCATTACTTTGTCCCTCTGGGGCTGCTTAAGGTCTCCGTGGAGAGCCTCAGCGAAATAGCCCCTTCCCTGGAGCTGCTCAACAACCTCATCCACGCGTTTTTTAGTATTGCAGAAAACGATGGAAAGCTTGGGAGAATACATATCTATTATACGGCAAAGGGCGTCCGGCTTGGTCTTTTCCTTTACATCAAAATACGCCTGCTCAATGCTTGGAACGGTAAGTTCCTTCCTTGTGACCTTTATATATTCGGGCTCGTTCATATACCTTCTGGAAAGGTCAAGGATCTCCTCGCTCATGGTGGCGGAGAACATTACCGTCTGTCTTTCCTCGGGGATTTTGAGCATTATTGTCTCAATATCGTCCCTGAACCCCATATCAAGCATTTCATCGGCCTCATCAAGGACAACGTATTTTACGGTGCCCATTTTAAGGGTATGCCTTCTCATATGATCCATTACTCTTCCGGGAGTGCCTATAACTACCTGAACTCCCTTTTTAAGCGCGGCAATCTGCCTGTCTATGGGCTGGCCTCCGTATATGGGAAGGACCTTTACGTTTTCCATGTACTTAAGAAATTTTCTGAATTCCTCGCTGACCTGGATGGCAAGCTCCCTTGTGGGGCATAAAATAAGAGCCTGAAGCGCTTTGTCATCGGGGTCTATCATTTCAAGGCAGGGAAGGCCAAAGGCCGCGGTTTTTCCCGTTCCGGTCTGGGACTGGCCTATGACGTCACGCCCCTCCATTATCATTGATATAGCCTGCGACTGTATGGGCGTAGCTTCCTCAAAGCCCATATCCTTGACGGCGCGGACAAGTTCTTCCGATATATTCATTTCTTCAAATTTAAGATTTTCCATAGTATTCCTTTCGTTATCATATAGTCTTTATCCCGCAAATGAACCCATTATATCAGCGGAAGAAAAGTTTTTCAAGAAAAATATACATTTTTAAGCGCAAATTTTCGTAAAAATTGAACAAGCGCCATTAATTTTTTACATAACGCGGGTTTTGACAGCTTATATTTTTTAGTTTATAATGTACCTGTCGTATTTTGTAACAATTATTTAAAATTCTTAGAGGTAATTTGTAATAATTGGTTAATGTATTGGGATTGGAGAAACATTTATGCAGATCTTAAGGGCTATGCTTTTGGGGCTCATACAGGGATTTTCGGAATTTATGCCTGTCAGCAGCTCCGGAAACCTGTTTTTTTTCAGTAATCTGTTTAATATAGAGGCGTATACGCTTTCGTTTGATATACTTATGCACACCGCGTGCCTTGGAGCGCTGATATTTATTTATTTCAGGGATCTTCGGGCCATGTCGGAAAATCTTACTTCGCATTTCAACAAGATGGTCGCCGCAGGAATAGCTCCCGCGTTCGTGCTTTCGGTAATATTCCAGACAAAGATAGACGGCTTCTTTCTTTCGTCCAAAGCCATTGGCCTTTGCTTTATTTTCACCGGAGCCGTACTGTTTTATGAGACCATGTATTCGCCCGGCAAAAAGAAATTTAAAAATATGAACATTAAAGACGCCCTGATAATAGGAGCCTTTCAGGCCGTGGGCTGCATACCGGCCGTGTCCAGGACAGGTATGGCCGTCTGCGGAAGTCTCCAGAGAGGGTTCAACGGCAAGACAGCGCTTAAATACGCCTATATTATGTCCATCCCCGCAATGCTTGGCAGGATATTCGCCGACCTGATGATGATATACAACAATACCGACAGCGCCGTCGTTGACGTATTCGGGGCAATACCGATGATACTTGGTTTCATTGTGGCCTTTGGGGCGTCCGTCGTGGCCATCAGGCTTATGCAGAGAATAGCCGCAAGAGGAAAGTTCAGGCCATTTGCCTATTATCTTTGGGCGATGGGAATTATAACCCTCATAGATATGCTCGCGCTCAACAGGATATTTTAAAATGTTTCGCTCCCGTTCAGGTCTGTTTGGATCAGGGATATGGGCGAGAATTTTACATACATTATTCTTGACAATATCGTTTAATGTGTTAGAATATGTTTGTTATTATATATTTAAAGGCTGTGAAGGCGAAAAGTAGTCTGTATGGTTGTTCCCAGAGAGAAAGCGTCTCCGTGTTACGGTTGGCTGAAATCGCTTTTGTTTCAATTTGCAGATGAAGTTCGCGCCGGAGCCCGTCCGCTGAACATTGAAGTAGGCGAACGCGTTTTCCGCTCGTTACGCGGACACGCTGTTTAAAAGCAGTGTTGATAAGAGCCCGCTTTTTTGGCGGGAATCAGGGTGGTACCGCGGAAATATACCTTCGTCCCTTATTGTGGACGGAGGTTTTTTTGATATACGGACATATCGGACCGCCAAAACGCAGAGATCTGAAAGGAGTTATATTGTAATGAAGGAACAGCTTAACGCAATCTATGAAAAAGCCGTTGAAAGCATCAAAAATGCCGAGCAGTTGAAGGACATCGACGATATAAAGGTCAAAATCCTCGGCAAAAAGGGCGAGCTTACGGGAATACTTAAGGGAATGGGCAAACTTTCTCCCGAAGAAAGGCCCATAATCGGCGAGATGGCTAACCGAATTAGAGCCGACATTGAAAGCAAGATGGAGGAGGCAAAAAAGAACTTCGCCGCGAAAGAGCTTGAGCACAGGCTTGAGAACGAGCGTATCGACGTTACTATGCCGGGCAAAAAATGCGAATGCGGACATAAGCATCCCATGAGCATCGTTATAGACGAGATCAGTGACATATTCATCGGAATGGGTTATGAGATCGTGGACGGCCCCGAGGTAGAGCTGGACTACTACAACTTTGAGGCGCTCAATATCCCCGCGAACCATCCGGCTAAGGATGAGCAGGACACGTTTTATATCAACGGCGACATACTTTTAAGAACGCAGACTTCTCCCGTACAGGTAAGGACGATGGAAAGGGGAATACTCCCTATCAGAGCCGTATGCCCCGGAACGGTTTACAGAGCCGATGAAGTGGACGCTACCCATTCTCCTGTTTTCCATCAGTGCGAGGGTCTTGTTATCGACAAGGGCATTACCATGGGAGACCTTAAGGGAGCTCTTGAGGTTTTCGCGAAAGAGCTTTTCGGAAAGGATATAAAGGTAAGATTCAGACCTCATCACTTCCCCTTCACGGAGCCTTCGGCGGAAATGGACGTTACCTGCTTCGCCTGCGGAGGCAAGGGATGCCGTGTATGCAAGGGAGAAGGATATATTGAGCTTCTCGGCTGTGGAATGGTACACCCCAAAGTTCTTAAGATGTCCGGAATAGACCCGGAGGTATACAGCGGATTCGCCTTCGGAATGGGTCTTGAGCGTGTGGCTATGCAGAGATACGGCATAACCGACCTCCGTCTGCTTTTTGAAAACGATATGAAGTTCCTTAAACAGTTCTGATAGAAATGGAGTGTGAAAATAAATGGATTTATCAATGTCTTGGTTAAAGGACTATGTTGATATAGATGTGGATATTAAAGATTTCGTTGAGGACATCACCCTCACCGGCTCAAAGGTGGAGGGCTGGACTGAGATGGGCGGGGAGCTTTCCGGAATAGTGACGGGAAAGATCACTGAGATAACAAAGCATCCCAACGCCGACAGGCTCGTTATATGCAAGGTGGACATAGGCAAAGAAATGCCCCTTACGATCGTTACCCATGCGCCCAACGTATTCGAGGGAGCCTATGTTTGCGTGGCTCTTGAAGGAGCTACCCTTGCCGGCGGAGTGGTAATACATGACACGGATTTCAGAGGCGTTATGTCCTATGGAATGATGTGTTCGGTGGAGGAGATGGGATTTGACAGACACGATTTCCCCGAGGCTCCCGAGGACGGAATCTATATTTTCCCCGAGGCCGTGCCCCTTGGACAGGACGTGTGCGATGTAATGGATCTTAAGGACAAGGTCGTTGAGTTTGAGATTACTTCCAACCGTCCGGACTGCTTCAGCACCGTAGGACTTGCGAGAGAGGCTGCCGCTACCTATGACAAGGAGTTCAAATATCCCGAAATAACGGTCAAGGAAGAAGCTGACGGAGATATAAACAAGATGGTTCAGGTCGAGATCAAAAATCCTGAGCTCTGCCCAAGATATACGGCCAGAGTAGTTAAAAACGTAAAGATAGAGCCTTCTCCCAGGTGGATGAGAAAGCGTCTCCGCGCCAACGGAGTAAGACCGATAAATAATATTGTAGATATTACAAACTATGTAATGCTTGAGCTTGGACAGCCCATGCACGCCTTCACGATCGGAAACATCGACGGAAGCAAGATCATAGTAAGAAACGCCGAAGAGGGCGAAACCATAACGACCCTTGACGGCATCGTAAGAAACCTTGACCCCTCTATGCTTGTAATCTCTGACGTAAACAAGGCCGTGGCCGTAGCCGGAGTAATGGGAGGAGAAAACTCAAAGGTAAACGGAAGCTCAGACACGATACTTTTTGAGTCGGCCAACTTCAACGGCCCCAGCGTTCGTATAACGGCCAAAAAGCTCGGTCTCAGAACCGACGCTTCGGCTAAATTCGAGAAGGGCCTTGATCCCAACCTTACTATGGACGCCGTAAACAGAGCGGTTCAGCTTGTTGAGATGCTTGGCTGCGGAGAGGTAGTGAAGGGCGTTGTTGACTGCTATCCTAATAAGAGAGAGCCCTGGACGCTGGAATATGACACGGCTAAAATAAACAAACTTCTTGGAACGGATATTTCCGAGGATGATATGATAAAAATATTCAATAAAATAGAGCTTAAGGTCAACAGGGAAAACAAAACGGTCACGATACCGACATTCAGACCGGACCTTGAAAGCATGGCCGACCTTGCCGAGGAGATCGCGAGATTCTACGGCTATGACAAGATCACGCCTACCCTCGCGGCCGGAACTCCTACCGTAGGAAAGAGGACATACGAGCAGACTATCACCGCTAAGCTCAAGGCTTCGCTCATCGCCAACGGACTTTGCGAGGCAATGACATATTCTTTCGAGAGCCCTAAGGTATTTGACAAGCTGCTTATTCCCGCCGATGACGATCTCAGAAAGACAGTCGTTATATCCAACCCTCTTGGAGAGGATTTCAGCATAATGAGGACGACTACGCTTAACGGAATACTTACGTCCCTTTCAACAAACTACAACAGAAGAAACGAAAGCGCCGGACTTTTTGAGATAGCTAAAGTATATATTCCCAAGCAGGTGCCTCTTACGGAGCTTCCCGACGAACCCGTAAAGGTAACGGTAGGAATGTACGGAAATACGGACTTCTACGGCATAAAGGGCGTTGTGGAGCATATGCTTGAGACAATAGGCGTGGACGGAGCCGAGTTCGTTCCCGACAAAAATATATATTGGATGCATCCCGGAAGAACCGCCGATGTTGTCATCAATGGAAAGACAGCCGGATATGTCGGAGAGCTTCATCCTACCGTAGCGGCAAACTACGAGATCGGAACAAGGGTATATATCGCTGTGCTTGACGAGCAGGAGCTTATCACGGCCTCGGATCTTCTTACGGTTTATAAGCCGCTTCCCAAATACCCCGCTGTCGTAAGGGATATATCAATGCTCGTAAAAGACGAGATATATGTAAGGGATATTGAAAAAGCCATCGCCGAGAACGCCGGAAGCCTTATGGAGGACATAACGCTCTTTGACGTATACAAGGGAGGACAGATAGCCGAGGGATATAAATCCGTATCTTTCTCCATTACTTTCAGAGCCGCGGACAGAACTCTGGTGGACGACGATGTAAACAGCGCTATGACCGACATACTGGCGGCGCTTGAGGAAAAATTCGGAGCCGTTTTAAGGGACAAATGATATCGTCAAATTAACGATTTTTTTATGGTAAGCAAGCCTTGGAGACGTTTGTCGGGTTAGTTATGTAACCTATTTCGCTTTGGCTTGCGGCTTTAACGGAGAGACGTGCATAAAAGCGCCTCTCCGTTTTTTATAATATTGACAAACGGACGGTAAAGCGCCGCGGGTAAATAGCGCCTTTCTGTCAGACAATGAACTAAAATAAATAACAAACTAAGCCGAAATGTAATGACATTATATCATTTGACGATGGCTTTAAGGGCTTTTTTAAGCCTCTTAATGTCTGACAACGTCGGTATTTATTGTTTTATCAGTGATTTAATCAGGTTGCATAAAACACAAAAGGTATAGTATATGTTAGAAATGCACAAATCAAAAGAAGGAAATCAATGCCGCTATGCTATATCCGTGCAATGTTTTTACAAAAAAACCTTGAAATTAATAAAATTTGAGTTATAATGTAATAGTGTTGTGATGTAAAAGACAGCTAAACAACACAAAGCGTAAATAATTCTGTCTTGAAGGGAGAATTAAAATGTTTAAGGATGATAAACGTATAAGAATGTTCTGCGGTCATTATGGCAGCGGAAAGACAGAGTTTGCGGTCAATTATGTAACTAAACTTAAAGAGGAGGTTGGCCCCGAAAGGAAGGTCGTTATCTCCGATATGGATATCGTCAATCCATATTTCCGCTCAAGGGAAAAAACCGGAGAGTTGGAGGAAAAGGGCATCGTTGTTTACGGCTCATCCTATAACAGCGACGCGGATATACCAGCCATTCCCGCGGAAATGATGATACCATTCATAAACAAAAACTGTGAGTATGTTATCGACCTCGGAGGAAACGACGTCGGAACGATAGTGCTTGGCAGATATAAAGAACATTTTGATCCGGAAGAGATCGATGTTTTTATGGTAATAAACACCTACAGACCCGATACCTATGACGCCGATCTTATAATCGAGCAGCAGCGCGAGTTGGAGGCTGGAATAGGCCTTCCTATAACGGGATATGTAAACAATACAAATCTCGTAAGGGAAACAACGGCGGAGGATCTTCTCAGAGGAGAGGAGATAATCTCCGAGGTAAGCAGAAGGACGGGAGTTCCAATCAGATACACTGCTTACGTTGAGGAAGTCGTTAAGGACATGACCCCTGAGATAAAAGCAAAGCTTTCAGGAACGGTCGTGCCTCTTACATATTATATGAGAGCATCATGGATGTAATCTATCTAAATAAACAAGGAGGTGCACCTAAATGGCAAAATTCACATTAACTTTTAACAAAGAGTACTGCAAGGGCTGCGAGCTTTGCGTTAACGCATGTCCCAAAGGTCTTCTTGCACTCGACAAGGAATTTACTAACGACGCCGGTTATTTCCCTGTAGGCATTACGGATCAGGAGGCTTGCATCGGTTGTCAGAGCTGTGCAAGAATGTGTCCCGATTGTGTAATTACAATCGTTAGAAATGATTAATTGAGAGAGGAGGACAATAATAATGGCAAGAGTTATTATGAAAGGCAACGAAGCTATCGCAAAGGCAGCTATCGTTGGCGGATGCAGATATTTCATGGGCTATCCTATAACACCCCAGAATGAAATACCCGAGTATTTATCAAGAGAATTACCCAAGGTTGGCGGAACATTTATTCAGGCTGAGTCTGAAGTTGCCGCTATAAATATGGTTTACGGAGCAGGTGCTTCCGGCGCAAGAGTTATGACATCATCATCTTCACCCGGAATCGCCCTTAAACAGGAAGGTATTGGATACCTTATCCACGGCGAGGTTCCCGCGGTTATCGTATCAATGATGCGTGGAGGCCCGGCCCTTGGTACTATCCAGCCCGCACAGAGCGACTATTATCAGGCAGTTTACGGCGGATCAAACGGTGACCACCATATCCCCGTACTTCTTCCCGGAAACATCCAGGAGGCTGTTGACGCTGTTAAATACGCATTCGAGATGGCTGACCACTACAGACATCCCATTGTTGTTTGCTGCGACGGTCTTATCGGCCAGATGATGGAGCCCGTTGACTTCGATCATCCCGTAGAGATCAAGACAAAAGACGACCTTGCTAACTGGGCTCTCGGATGCTCAAGACCCGGCGAGAGAAACTTCATCTATGGTATTTCCGATGACGCTCCTGACTGCGAGAGAAGAAATATCAGAAACTTTGAAGGCAAATACGCTGAGATGGCTGCTACAGAGGCAAGATACGAAGAATATATGATGGATGACGCTGAGTACGCTATGGTTGGCTACGGCACAACAGCCCGTATCCTTAAGACAGCCGTTATCGAGCTCAGAAAAGAAGGATATAAAATTGGTTTGATCAGACCTAAGACAGCTTGGCCTTTCCCTGAGAAGCCTTTCCAGAACAAGAATATCAAGAAATTTATTGTTGGTGAAATGAGCATGGGCCAGATGGTAACAGATGTTCAGCTTGCTTGCGAAGACAAATCAAAAGTAACTTTCTACGGCAGATGCGGCGGTGTTATTCCTACACCTGAGGAATATATCGACTATGCTAAGAAAGTAATGGGAGGTGCAAACTAATGTCTACAGTTATTTTCCAGAAACCGGAAGGTATGACAGATCGTAAATTACATTACTGCCCCGGATGTGCTCATGGTATCGTTCACAGACTTGTAGCAGAATGTGTTGCTGAACTTGGACAGGTTGATAACACAATTATCACGGCTCCTGTAGGCTGTTCAGTATTTATTCCTAACTATTTTACATATGACACAATTCACTGCGCTCATGGTAGAGCTCCTGCAACAGCTACAGGTATCAAGAGAGTGCACCCCGACAAACTTGTCATCACATACCAGGGCGACGGTGACCTTGCTTCCATCGGTACAGCCGAGATCGTTCACTGCGCAGCCAGAGGAGAGAAGATCACAACTATCTTCATCAACAATGGTATCTATGGTATGACAGGCGGACAGATGGCTCCTACAACACTTCCCGGAATGAAGGCTACAACTTGCCAGTCAGGCCGTGACGTTAAAGTAAACGGTAACCCCATCCGTGTATGCGAGCTTCTTGCAACACTTGACGGACCCGTTTATATCGAGCGTGTATCCGTTGATTCAGCTCCCAATGTAATCAAAGCTAAAAAGGCTATCAAGAAAGCTCTTGAGTGCCAGATGAAGGGCTTAGGCTACTCTCTTATCGAGGTTGTTTCAAGCTGCCCTACAAACTGGGGTATGACACCTGTTAAGGCTATGGAATTCGTAAGAGAAAAAATGATTCCTTACTATCCACTGGGTGTTTATAAAGATTTAACAGAGGAGGCTAAATAATTATGGGAAAAACATATAAAATTAGCTGCGCTGGATTCGGTGGACAGGGTGTTATGTCAATGGGACAGCTTTTAACATACGCTGGTATGGAAGAAGGCAAAGAAGTTTCATGGGTTCCCTCATACGGTCCTGAAATGCGTGGAGGTACAGCTAACTGTTCAGTAACTGTTTCTGATGAGCCTATCGGATCACCCGTATTTGATACAGGCATCACAACATGTATAGCTATGAACGTTCCTTCATATCTTAAATATGTTGATAAAGTAGCTCCCGGCGGAGACCTTTTCATCAACTCATCAATCATCCATGATGAAGTAAAGAGAACGGATATCAATGTTTACAAAGTTCCTGTAAACGATATCGCTGACGAACTTGGAAACCAGAAGCTCGTTAACATCATTATGCTCGGCGCTGTTATCGAGGTTACAAAGATTGTTTCTCCTGAGACAATTCTTCACAAAGCTTTCCTTAAACTCTTCGGAGAAAGCAAAGCTAAACTTATTCCGGCTAACGAGAAAGCTCTTGCAAAGGGTGCTGAGGCCGTTAAGGATCAGATTAAATAAATGTGAATTTTGCAATGCACTTTTTATAAAGGCGTGGGCTTTGCCCGCGCCTTTTGCGTGTCGAAAAAGTCCCATAGGACTTTTTCGAGTTTAAATTAAGGCAATAAATCCCTATTTCTGCGGAAAGCCCTGAACTTTGTCAGGGCGCAGAAATACGGGATTTTCCTCGGCGGAAATGAATTCCGCCTGCGGAATAAACTCGGGAGGGTCTTACCCTCCCGAACCCTTCCGCTCATAATGGATTAGTTTTTTGACAGTCTGAAGGCGTGGGCTTTGCCCGCGCCTTTTGTATTTCCAAAAAAGAAGTCCGCGTTATTTTCCGAGGTGATTTTTTTCGCCTTTTTTCATTTTTAAAGGATTTTCCCGGAATTTGGGGCTTATTAGGTAAGTAGAATATTTTACCTATAACATTTTATTATTTATTTATTACAATAGTGTAATATTACCAGATTAGATGTTGATTTTTGTTTTATTTTGTTATATAATACAATTAATCTTTATGTTAAAGAAACGAACTTATATTTAACAGTAAGGGTTGGGATTTTTTTTAAACAGTTTAAAGGAGGAGTTATTATGAAAAAGAAAATCGCAATTGTACTTGCAGCTGCCATGACAATGGCTCTGGCTGTGCCTGCTTTCGCTCACTCACATCAGGTTATCGTTAACAAACCTGCCGCTGAGGAAGAGGTAGCAGAGGAAGAAGAGGAAGTTGTTGAGACAGCTGCCGAAACAGAAGACGTAGTTGTAGAGGAAACAACAGAAGACGTAGTTGCAGAGGAAACAACAGAAGACGTAGTTGAAGAAGTAACAGAGGAAGAAGTTGTTGAGGAAGAAACAGCTGTTGAACCCATCGTTACATCACCCAATAAGATCAAAGACCGTGAAGTAGTTCTTGAAGACGGAACAGCTGTTACATATTCAAAGGTTAAAGAGCCCAAAACAATCTATAACACGGCTCCTTCATCAGATCATCCTTTCACAGACGTGACAGGTGAGGAAGAAGAATACGCAAGAGCAGCTTATGCCCTTGGTATGACAATCGGTATGGTTAGAGGAACAGAGTTCGTTCCCGATACTACACTCACAATGGAAGACGCTATCACATGGCTTTACAGACTTCAGGGCGGAGTAGGCAAAGACGGTATCATCCTTGCTAAGATTTCCGAGGCAAACGGATACGCTCAGAAACCCCTTACATGGGCTGTAGGTTTAGGTCTTGTTGACGGCGCTGTTGAGCCTAAGGCTGAAATCACAGTTAAACAGCTCAACGATATGATCGATAAACTTGGATACAAAACAAACCTTGTTGGTACAGACGCTACTATGACAAGAGCAGAAGGCCTTAAGACTATCCTTGATTCGCTTGTTGGAAGCCTTGACAGTGTAGCTTGATTTTCCTTAATTTATGGTTGTATGACTTTTGAGTAGTCAAAAGTATATATAAATTTTACGGTTTTTGAAAAATGCGGACTTTTATAGTCCGCATTTTTGCGTTTGATAATAATCCGTTAGAAAAGCCGATATTATTTTTTTAGTAAAACCTGTGGTATATGGCTTGACAAATATGCAGCCCGTATATAAAATGTTATACGAAGCTAACAATTATAAATTGACCTATTTGACAATCAGGATATGACAGAGGTGTTTAAAATGACTTTAAACGAGCTTAATATAGGAGAAAGCGGAATTATTACTTTGGTCGGCGGCGAGGGCGCGTTGAGAAGAAGGCTTCTGGACATGGGGCTTACGCCAAAGACGAAGGTCATGGTAAGAAAAGTTGCTCCCATGGGTGACCCGATAGAGATACATCTTAGGGGCTATGAGCTTACGATCCGTATCGACGACGCGAAGAAAATTGAGGTTGAAAGGACTAACGAAAAATGATATTTGCTCTTGGTGGAAATCAGAATTGCGGAAAAACGACGTTGTTTAATCAGCTCACGGGCTCTAACCAGCATGTGGGCAATTTCCCCGGAGTTACAGTAGAGGGAAAAAGCGGAACCGTAAAGGGCCATCCCGACGTTAAGGTCGTCGACCTTCCGGGAATATACTCCCTTTCGCCCTATACCGCCGAGGAAATAGTTACAAGAGACTTTCTGCTCAATGAAAAAATAGACTGTATAATAAACATAACCGACGCTACAAATATAGAAAGAAACCTTTATCTCTCATTACAGCTTATGGAGCTGGATATACCTATGGTTATCGCCCTGAATATGATGGACGAAATGAGGGTGAACGGTAACACCATAAAAATCAACCAGATGTCGCAGGATCTCGGCGTTCCGGTAGTGCCTCTGGCGGCTGTCAAAAACGAAGGCGTTGACGAGCTTATAGAAACGGCCATACATGTGGCGCAGGCAAGACAGAAGCCGGCGGTTAAGGACTTTTGCTCGGGAGCGGTTCACAGAGCCATACATTCGGTGGCTCATCTTGTGGAGGATCATGCCGACAGGATAAACGTGCCTCCCAGATTCGCCGCTACAAAGCTCATCGAGGGCGACGAGCCGATGATGAACTCTCTGCGTCTTTCCGACAACGAAAAGGATATGCTGGAGCATATAGTTACGGAGATGGAGGCCGAGACCGGCACGGACAGGGAAGCCGCACTGGCCGATATGAGATACGACTTCATTGAAAGGGTTTGCGAAAAATCCGTTATAAAAAACGGCGAGTCCAAAGCGCATGCGAGAAGCGTTAAAATTGACAGCGTGCTTACCCACAGGATTTGGGCGATCCCCATTTTTATCGGCATAATGGGAATAATTTTCTGGCTTACCTTCGGATTTTTCGGAGCATTCCTTTCGGATGGCTTCTCAATGCTCATTGACGAGGTCATCGCTCTTATTGACAGAGGGCTCGCGTCCTATGGAATCAACCCCGTTGTACATAATCTTGTGGTTAACGGCGTATGCGCCGGAGTCGGCAGCGTGCTCTCTTTCCTGCCGACCATCGTGGTGCTGTTCTTCTTCCTGTCGATGCTTGAGGACAGCGGTTATATGGCGAGGGTCGCATTTGTAATGGATAAGGCTTTAAGAAAGATCGGCCTTTCCGGAAGGTCGTTCGTTCCGATGATAATCGGCTTCGGATGTTCGGTTCCGGCGATCATGGCCAGCCGTACACTCCCTTCGGACAGGGACAGAAAAATGACGATAATGCTTACGCCGTTTATGAGCTGTTCTGCAAAACTTCCTATCTACACCATATTCGTGTCGCTGTTTTTCGCTCCGGCGCTCAAACCGGTGGTTATGATAGCTCTGTATGTTTTCGGAATGATAATGGGAGTTGTCGTGGGACTTATTTTAAAGAAAACCGTATTCCACGGTGAACCGGTGCCATTCGTAATGGAGCTTCCCAATTACAGGATGCCCGGCCTCAAGTCGGTTGGAATGCTTATATGGGACAAGGCTAAGGACTTTATTACAAAGGCGTTTACAGTAATATTCGCGGCTTCGGTCATCATCTGGTTCCTCCAGACGTTTGACACAAGGCTGAATGTCGTTGACAGCAGCGCGGACAGTATGCTTGCCCTCATCGGACAGTTTATATCGCCCATATTCAAGCCGCTTGGTTTCAGCGATTGGAGAGCCGCTACTGCGCTTATTACAGGATTCTCGGCTAAGGAGGCCGTTATAAGCACGCTTACGGTGCTTGTCGGCGGAGACGTCGCCGCGATCGGATCGATGTTCACTGGAAACGCGGCCGTCGCTTTCCTTGTGTTCACCCTGCTTTATACTCCCTGCGTTGCGGCCATAGCGGCCGTAAGACGTGAGCTGAAAAGCGGGAAGTGGGCGCTTATAATCGCCTTCGGACAGACGACATTCGCTTGGGTCGTTGCTTTTATCGTATATCAGCTTATGAGCTTATTTATTTAAGGCGGTGTGATTATGGGTTTGATGGACTGGCTTATCGTTATCGCCATCGCGGCGTGGACACTGTATTCCGTAAGACGAATGATAAAAAAGAAGGGCGGCTGTTCATGCTCCGGCTCATCCTGCCTCGGAAGCTGTTCCGCCTGCAAAAATAAATGCGAGCATAAAGAATAAAAAATTTCGCGCCGTCATTTTGCGTTTGACCGAATGGCGGCGCTTTGTTTATATCTGCTGTTTTTTCTCAAAAAACGGACAGGGAGAGCATCCTGTGGCTGTTCTTCTTCCTATGGCTTTTATACGGCATAAACCGTTTTGCTGGTGCGCGCAGTTTTGCCTGCATTCAAGTCTCATATTCATCATCTCCGATATTATTTTCGGCGTTCCGGGCGGTTGTTATACTTAAAAGCGGAGGAAAATTATTTTTATGTAAAAATATTCCTGTAAAATTTCCATAATTTAATTTTTTATTAATTTCAACAATTTTATGTCGATTTCGAGATTTTGTGATATAATTACCCCATAATAAAATTTTGAGGTGGATAAATGAAAGGTTTAAAAATGCTGATACTGACGGCTTTTGTAACGCTTTTTACGGCCGTGAGCGCCTTCGGGGAGACCGTCAGGGTAATACAGATCGATTTGACATATAACGGAAAGACAGTTCAATACAGGGAGCAGGAGGTAAGCGTCATCGTGGACGGCAAGCGTCTCGAAAATCTTGATATGCCGGCGGTCATAATAGATGACAGGACGCTTGTGCCGCTGAGGGCGATATTCGAGTCCATGGGGGCTTCCGTGTCATGGGACGGGGATACTCAAAAGATTACGGCGGACTTTGAAAACGGCGACAATATTGTAATGTTCATAAACAATAAGGCCGGAGTCGCGAACGGAAACGCGTTTAATATGGACGTGGCGCCCATGATAATCAATGACAGAACGATGGTTCCTGTCCGAGCCGTGGCCGAGGCCGTCGGAGCGGACGTCGGATGGGACAACTCCACAAGAACGGTAACGGTAAATTCATACATTATCGGAGGGGACGCCTCGGAGGAGCCGGAACAGCCGGACAATGAGCCGGAGCAGACCGTGCCGGAGGACAATACCGTGGTTCAGGATCCCCATAAGGTTACGGATCTTTCCCATGTGGATACGGCGGAAATAGACACCGAGGACACGGTAACGACAGCAAGCGAGGTAAACGTAACATCCGTCAATATTGACGGAAACGACAGCTATACGATCAAAACATCGGGCAAAATATGGCAGTATAAGTACGCGACCGTTCTCGGAACAAAGGTTGCCGTGGACATATACGGCGGAACATTGGCGGTGTCGTCCACAAATATTCCGGTAAACGACAGCCCTGTGGAAAAGATCAGAGTGGCTCAGTATGCTGTTGAGCCCTATAAAATAGTGAGAGTCGTATTCGATCTGACCGAGACTGCCGGAGATTATTCGGTAATAAAATCCGCCGACGGAACGAGTCTTACGGTCAATTTCGGCTCAAAGGCGGCGGAACAGCCCCAGGAGCCTGATACGCCGATAACGGGCGGAGAAGATGAGGAAATAGTTGAGGAAACGCTCAATTCCATAAATGAAATAGAGTTTGAGAAGGACGGAGACAGGGAAAACATCGTGATCCGCGGCGAAGAGAATATAGGCTACAGCATTTTCACTATGCAGTCGCCATACAGGGTCATCGTGGATATGGATAAATCCGTCAATGACGTAACTTCCCTGCCGGATTGCGACGACTCGGAGTACATCGATAATATCAGGGTCAGCCAGTTCACCGACGACAGCGTGAGAGCCGTCATAGAGGTGGAGGACGGAGTGGAATACAGCAGCTCCGTCGGCGCGGGCTATGTGGAAATATCATTTACGAAGCCGGAGCATGTCATAACCCAGAGCCTTGTAAACGACGGCAAGACCATCAGATTCACAAAGGCCGACGGCCTTGACGTTTCCGATATAACAAAGACATACGATCCTATCTCCGGAAATACGACTGTTGACCTCCGTGGAAACTATGGTTCCGTCTACGAGAACAGGACGCTGTCCTATTCCAGCGACAACGAGGAAATGGCTTATATAAGCTCGGCCAGATTCAGCTCATCTGGCTCAACGACCACTATAACGATAACGCCGAGCCTTATCGCCGAATATGACATTTACGAGAGCGGAGACTATATTTATATAGATATGGTCGATCCAAAGACGGTATATGACGCGGTAGTGCTTCTTGACGCCGGACACGGCGGAGATCAGCCGGGAGCCATTGTGAACGGTATGTATGAAAAGGATATAAATCTTGACATAGCTAAAAGAGTATATGACCTTTTTGAGGGAAGCAATATAAAAGTATATGTTACAAGACTTTCCGACAAGACCGTTGATAATTATAAAAGAGCATACATGGCCAATTACGGAGCGGATATGTTTGTATCGATCCATTGTAATTCCATTTCCGGAAACGTGGAGATATACGGCACCGAGACGCTCTACGCTCCCCACAGCGGAGAGGGCAACGGAGGGCTTACAAGCTACACGCTCGCCGATACGATACAGAGGTATGTGACAAGCATTGTGGGAACATACGACAGAGGAGTGAAGGATCGCTCCGACCTTATTGTTCTTAAGCGCACGACCGTTCCTGCCGCTCTTTTGGAAACGGGATTTTTGACCGACTCCGACGATATGTCCATACTTTCCAGCGCCAACGGCAGACAGCAGTACGCCAGCGCCATTTATCAGGCCATAAACGAGGTCGTGAGAAATCACGATTACAGATGATTTTAAACTTTTAGATTTTTTCGATATGCCAAGCCGGACACTTTGTCCGGCTTTTTATATGATAAAGCCGCTGGCGGCTGATAATAAAAAATCAATGGCGATTGAGACTCAAAATATAAACGATGAATATTAATTATGTAACAATTTATTAAGACTTTATTAATATTTATCCTTTGACCCGCTAAAAACCAACATTTGTCTTTATTTTTTTGACGGAATATTTTATAATAATACATAATACCGCAGGAAAGGGTGATATTTTTGAAAGGAAAGGGAAAACTTTTGGCGGGCTTTCTGAGCGCCGCTCTCGTGTTTTCGTCCTCGGTTACAAGCGCCTTCGCCGCTGTCATACCGGAATACATAAGAGTCGGCCTTACTATGAGCTATGCCGAAAAGAGTTCTATCGCGATAGAATCAACATCAATAAGACTTGTCAGGAGCCTTGACAGCGAGAATCCTTTAGATAACGAGACCGTGGCGGAGTTTGACTCGTCAAGCGGTTTCAACGTAAGACTTGGCCTTAGCTATCAGGCGGCGGTACCCATATCGGCCTCATCCTATGACGACGCGAGGGAGCAGGCTTCTTCCTATATAGCTAATGGCTATGGAAACGCCGTAGCGGGATATTATAACAACGACTGGGCTGTTATAATTTACGGCTATGGAACATTGGGAGAAGCTCAGAACGCGGCTTCGGCTATCGGAGGAGACGCGCTTTCTCCTTCGGACGTAACCATTCTTGACATAAACGGCGACCCTATATTGCTTATAGCCGATTCCGACACCTATTTTATGGGCTGCGGAGATATTCCCGTAGTCGATCTGGGAGCGCGCTCATACAGGGGCATAATTGATTTTATACATAATTCCGACGGAACTATAACGGCGGTTAACGTGATAGATCTTGAGGAATATTTATATGGCGTTGTAGCTGCCGAGATACCGTCAAGCTACGAGTATGAGGCTATAAAAGCTCAGGCCTGCGCCGCAAGAACATACGCGCTTTATAAATGGAACAGGGAATCTGACATCGGATATGATATATGCGATTCGACCCACTGCCAGGCTTATATGGGATATGACTACGAGGACTCGACCACAAGACAGGCTGTAATAGATACCGAGGGAGAGCTTATTTATTACAACGGCTCGCCCATAGAGGCGCTTTTCTTCTCATCCAGCGGCGGATATACGGAGGACGCCGTAAATGTATGGGGAACGGATGTGGCGTATCTTAAGGCCGTGGACGACAGTCAGGAAATAAACTGCCCCGAATGGGAAAGAACGGTGACGCTGGACGACCTTGACGCTATTATATCGGCTAACGGCTATGGCATCGGTTCGGCCACGGGAATGAGGATAACGATAGACAACAGGACAAACAGAGTGCAGATGGTTGAAATACTCGGCACCAACGGCACGAAGGAGATTACCCTTGAGGCGTGCAGAACGGTCTTTGGCTCCATCGGAAGCTCGTTCAGCAGCAGAACGTATGCAATTACGAATGGAGTCACAGTCAGCGGAGGCGGTACGGAAAGCGTTGCGACAAGCAACAATCTCGGAACATTTGTTACGGATCCGATAGACGGATTTTCCGTAGGAAGCGACTATGTGCTTGGAGCGGACTGCGCCGTAGTTTATTCGGACAGCGACGAAACAAAGGCGTACGGTTATGACGGTTCGGAAATAGACATCAACGATATTCCCGGACTTGCGGATCTTACGACTTCAACGACAACGGTAAGACCGTCAAGCGGAACGACGGTTATCCAGTCTCAGGGCTCTACCATAGAGGTCAAGGGCTACGGCATCGGACACGGAGTCGGCCTCAGCCAGATGGGAGCCAACGGAATGGCAGCTAACGGAGCTGATTATAAAGAGATACTTCAGCACTATTATACAGGAACAACGGTGGAATAACGCCGTGTACGAACAATGATATTTTAAACGGAAAAACGGAGATACGAAATGAAAACAAGCGATTTTTATTATGATCTCCCACAGGAACTTATAGCTCAGGAGCCTCTGAAGGACCGTTCGTCCTCGAGGCTTCTGGTTCTGCATAGGGACAGCGGGGAGATAGAGCATAAAATATTCAGAGATGTAAAGGATTATCTTAAAAAGGGCGACTGCCTTGTCATAAACGACACAAAGGTAATGCCCGCAAGGCTTATCGGAGCGAGAAAAAACACCGGAGCGAGGGTTGAGATACTTCTTCTTGTGAGAAAAGATATGGATACTTGGGAAGTGCTTACATATCCCGGTAAAAAGGCAAAGCCCGGAGACGTGATAGTTTTCGGAGACGGAAGGCTCGAGGCCGAGATACTGGAAATAATAGAGGGAGGAAACAGGATAGTCAAGTTCCGCTACGACGGAGTGTTTGAGACTATTCTGGACGAGCTTGGAGAGATGCCCCTGCCTCCATACATCACGCATAAGCTGGAGGACAAAAACAGGTACCAGACAGTTTACGCCGTCCATGAGGGCTCGGCGGCGGCTCCCACGGCGGGACTGCACTTTACGAAGGAGCTCCTTGAGGAGATAAAGGAAATGGGAGTGGAAATAGCCCATGTCACCCTTCACGTCGGACTTGGCACATTCCGCCCGGTAAAGGTAGAGGACGTGACAAACCACGAGATGCATTCGGAGTATTACGTGGTGGAACAGGCAGAGGCTGACAAGATAAATAATGCCAGAAAAAACGGCGGAAGAATAATATCCGTCGGCACGACGAGCACAAGGACCCTTGAGTCCGTCACAGACGAGAACGGCGTTGTCCACGCCGGAAGCGGATGGACTAAAATATTTATCTATCCCGGATATAAATTCAAGGCCGTTGACTGCCTTATAACAAATTTCCATCTTCCCGAGTCAACGCTTATAATGCTTGTGGCGGCTATGGTCGGAAGAGAGAAAATTCTTGAGACATACGAGACTGCGGTTAGGGAGAAATACAGGTTCTTCTCCTTTGGAGACGCTATGTTCATTGTTTAAACACGCATATAATAAATAGTTTTACCATTATTGACAGTGATTTAAGAAAGCCGTAAAATAAAAATATAAAATATCCGGTATGCGCGGCGGGCATTGACGTAAATGCGTTGGGAGAAAAATATATGAAGATTCGATACTCAAAAGATGCCGTTAAGTTTTTGAATAAACTTGATAAGAAATCGGTAGCCCGGATTAGGGACGCCATAAATGGATTAACAAAAAAACCTCCTGAAGGAGACATAAAGCCTATGCAAGGCTATAATGATAATAGAAAGCGCCTTAGAGTAGGAGCTTGGAGGGTTATTTATCGTTATACTTTTGAGCAGGAGATTGAAATATTACTGATAATCGATATTGGCAACCGTGGAGATATTTACAAATAAGGAGGTAATTGCTATGTCTGAAATTGCTATGGAAGCTGCTCGCCTGATGGATATGCTGCCTGATGATGACAAAACTTTTGCCTATGAGTTTATTAAAAAATTGGTGATGGCTTGGGATCCCGATTTTACTAAAACAACTCCTGATGAAGCTGAGCGTATTGCGCAGGCGGAAAAAAGCGGTTTTATTGATGATGAGGATATTGACTGGGAAAAGATTGGTAAATAATAAAAGAAATTCAACTATGGAACGAGACAGTCATAAATCCGGCTGTCTCATTTATTATACTTGAATTGCGATTTTTTGAGGGTGTTTTTATGGATCTATTTGAATACAACATGTCACGGCAGTTCAACGAGACGGCTCCGCTGGCGGCAAGGATGCGCCCGGAAAGCCTTGAGGACTTTGTCGGCCAGGAGCACATACTTTCAAAGGGCAAAATGCTCTATAACGTCATAAAGGCTGATAAGCTGGGCTCGATAATACTTTACGGCCCTCCGGGAACGGGCAAGACAACACTGGCGAGGGTGATCGCCAATACCACGTCAAGAAAATTTGAGCAGCTTAACGCCACCACATCAGGAATAAAGGATATAAAGGACGTTGTGCAGAAGGCTAAGGAAAACGCCGGAATGTACAACATCGGAACGATACTTTTCATTGACGAGATCCACCGTTTCAACAAGGCTCAGCAGGACGCCCTTCTGCCGCATGTTGAAAACGGTACGGTGACGCTTATCGGAGCGACCACGGAAAATCCTTATTTTGAGGTGAACAACGCCCTTGTTTCCCGTTCATACGTCTTTGAGCTCAGGCCGCTTAACAGAGACGACCTGAAAAAAATAATATACAGAGCCGTGGAGGACAGGGACAGAGGATTCGGAAATATGGACATAGACATTTCTGACGAGGCCGTGTCCTTTATCGCCGAGGTTTCAAACGGCGACGCCAGAAGGGCGTTAAACGCCATAGAGCTTGCCGTTCTTTCATCCGATCCGGACGAAAACGGAAGGATAAAGATAGATATGGCCCTTGCCCAGGAATGTATACAAAAAAGGGCGCTCAATTATGACAGAGACGGGGACAACCATTACGACACCATATCGGCGTTCATAAAAAGCATGAGGGGCTCCGACCCGGACGCGGCTCTTTACTATCTGGCGAAAATGATATACGCGGGGGAGGATCCCAAGTTTATAGCGAGAAGAATAGTAATATGCGCTTCCGAGGACGTGGGAAATGCCGATCCCCACGCCCTTCAGGTGGCTGTTTCCGCGGCGCAGGCCGTAAATATGATAGGAATGCCTGAAAGCCGCATAATACTTGCCCAAGCAGTGACATATATCGCCTGCGCGCCGAAGAGCAACTCGTCCATTATGGGAATTGAGCATGCTATGGCAGACGTGAAAAAAGTGACTGTCTCAGGCGTGCCAGCCCATCTTAGAGACGCCCATTACAGCGGAGCAGCGAAGATGGATCACGGCGTTGGTTATAAATACGCGCACGATTATCCCGGACATTATGTAAAGCAGCAGTACCTTCCTGACGAGCTTGTCGGCAATATTTATTACGAGCCGTCGGAAAACGGCGTGGAGAAAAAAATAAGCGAGTCCCTCAGAAGGCTGAGGGGCAAATGAGAGCCGGAGATCGAAATATGAACGATGAGCTTGAAAAAATAAGGAAATACTGGAATTTCAGAGCGGAAGGCTTCAACGACAGCGATATACCCAGCGAGAAAACCAACGCATTTTTGCGCGGACTGAAAGAGAGAGGAATGCTTTGCGGCGGCAGATCCATAGACATTGGATGCGGCACCGGCTCGTACACGGCGGCGCTGGCGGAATATTTTGATTTTGTCCTCGGCGTGGACATTTCGGACGAGATGATCGCATACGCCCGGAAACGCAAGGCTGACAACGCCATAAAAAACATCGGATTCAGACTTGGGTCATGGCAGGAAGCCGATATTGCTCAAAACGGCTGGGAAAAGAGCTTTGACCTTACTGTCGCCCATATGTCTCCGGCAGTCGACTCCGTGGAAACGCTGGAAAAAATGCGCTCGGTGTCAAAGAAATTCTGCGCCGTAACCAAAACCGTCAGCAGAAAAAGTCCAATCCGCGGCCGTGTGGCGGAAATCTGCGGACTGAAAGAGGATAATTGCGGCCGGAGGGAAATGCTTGCCATACTCGATTATCTGTGGCAAAACGGAATTACTCCGGAAATATTTTATGAAAAAGAGGTTTGGACTTCGGAGCTTACGACGGAGAGGGCGGCCGAGGGATATATAAGGACGCTGTCCCTTGACGGAGGCATAAAGGACGGAGCCGTGGAAGAAATAAAGAGGTATTTTGAAAGCATAGCTGAAAACGGTATGATAAGGGAAAACACGGACGTCATAATATGCACCATGTATTGGAGCGAGAAGTAAAAAAAGCAAATGAAAAAAACGCATAAAAAATTATTGATTTTTTTGTTGACAATGCCTTTTTGTGTGATATAATAATCCTTGTTTAAAGCTATGATGAGAAGAGTAGAAAGTATATCGTTTTTCCAGAGAGCGGCGGTGTGGCTGGAAACGCCGTAAAACATTACTTTTGAAGACTACCTCGGAGCGGCCCCAATCCGGCCCGTTGATTACGTTATAATCTTTAATTAAGTGGTTTTTACGACAATTAGGGTGGAACCGCGGGAGATTACTCTCGTCCCTTTATTTCTTAAGGGACGGGATTTTTTTATGCCCATCCCGGAAAAATCTTATGATTTGAAAGGAGAAAAGGAATATGATCAAAGTTACTTTGAAAGACAATGTTGTAAAGGAATATAGCGAGGGCGTTACTGTCCTTGATATCGCAAAAGACATCAGCGAGGGCCTTGCCAGAAACGCCTGCTGCGGTCTTGTCAACGGCGAGGTGCAGGATCTCAGATACCCTGTCAGCGAGGATTCCACGGTGGAGATATGCACATTTGACACTCCCGAGGGAAAAAGAGCTTTTCGCCATACGGCTTCCCATGTAATGGCTCAGGCCATAAAGAGGCTTTATCCCGATACTAAACTTGCCATAGGACCTTCCATTGACGACGGATTTTATTACGATTTCGACAGGGAAAAGGCTTTCACGGAGGAAGAACTTGCCGAGATAGAAAAAGAGATGAAAAAGATCGTCAAAGAGGATATCCCTCTTGAAAGATTCGAGCTTCCCAGAGAAGAAGCCATCAAATTTATGGAAGAAAAACAGGAGCCTTATAAGGTCGAGCTTATCAAAGACCTTCCCGAGGACTCCGTTATATCATTCTACAAGCAGGGAGACTTTACGGATCTCTGCGCCGGCCCTCACCTTATGAGCACAAAGCCCATCAAGGCGTTCAAACTTATGAGCGTTGCCGGAGCGTACTGGAGAGGAAACGAGAAAAACAAAATGCTTTCCCGTATTTACGGAACAGCCTATACGAAGGCGTCCGATCTTGAGGAATATCTCAACATGCTCGAGGAAGCTAAAAAACGTGACCATAGAAAACTCGGAAAGGAACTTAAGATATTCGCCCTTCTTGACGAAGGCCCCGGATTCCCCTTCTTCCTTCCCAACGGTATGATCATAAAGAATACTCTCATCGACTACTGGCGCGAGATTCATAAGAAGGCCGGATATGTTGAGGTTTCCACTCCCATGATCCTCTCAAGACATCTTTGGGAGAACAGCGGCCACTGGGATCACTACAAAGATAATATGTATACTACGGTTATAGATGATGAGGACTACGCCGTTAAGCCTATGAACTGCCCCGGCGGTATGCTCATTTACAAGCAGGAGATGCACTCATACAGAGATCTTCCTTTAAGAGTCGGCGAACTCGGACTTGTTCACAGACACGAGAAATCCGGAGCTCTCCATGGCCTTATGAGAGTAAGATGCTTTACTCAGGACGACGCCCATATCTTTATGACGGAAGACCAGATCAGGGAAGAGATAAAGGGCGTTGTAAATCTTATCGACAGCGTTTACAAACTTTTCGGATTCAAATATCATGTTGAGCTTTCCACACGTCCCGAGGACAGCATGGGAAGCGACGAGGCTTGGGAAAAGGCAACGGACGGCCTTAGAGGCGCCCTTGAGGATATGGGCATAGATTACGTTGTAAACGAGGGCGACGGAGCGTTCTACGGTCCTAAAATCGACTTCCATCTTCAGGACTCCATCGGTAGAACATGGCAGTGCGGAACTATCCAGCTTGATATGCAGATGCCCGAGCGTTTCGACCTTGAGTACATTGACAAGGACGGCTCAAAGAAACGTCCCGTTATGATCCACAGGGTATGCTTCGGCTCCATTGAGAGATTTATCGGAATACTTATCGAGCATTACGCAGGTATGTTCCCCACATGGCTTGCTCCCGTACAGGTGAAAGTTCTCCCCATCTCGGAGAAATTCGTTGAGTACGGAGAAAAGATCAAAGCGGAGCTTGACGCCGCCGGAATCAGGGTTCAGCTTGATAACAGAGATGAGAAGATCGGCTATAAGATCCGTGAGGCAAGAAACGAAAGAGTACCTTATATGCTTATCGTAGGCGAGAAGGATATGGAGGCCAACAAGGTTTCTCTCCGTTCAAGAGCCAACGGAGAGGAAGGCCAGTTCGACCTTGCCGATGTTATCGCGAGGGTAACAAAAGAAATCAAAGAAAGAGCATAATTATAAATTTGGCGCATACCTGATTGGTATGCGCCGCAGACTGTCAAAAAACTAATCCATTGTGAGCGGGAGGGTTCGGGAGTCGAAGGGACTCCTGAGTTTATTCCGCAGGCGGAATTCATTTCCGCCGAGGAAAATCCCGTATTTCTGCGCCCTGACAAAGTTCAGGGCTTTCCGCAGAAATAGGGATTTATTGCCTTAATTTAAACTCGAAAAAGTCCCAAAGGACTTTTTCGACACGCTGTGGCGCATACCTGATTGGTATGCGCCGTTTTTTTAAAGTCCTCCGATGAATTTTTTACGTCAATTTTTATACGCAAAATATTTTTATGGGGCCCCTTTTATGGTATTATATTTTTAGCGATAATATTAAAGCACGAAAGGCGGGGGATCATTATGAGGATAGCGGTAATAGGAATAGGCGGAGTAGGAGGAATCGTGTCGTCCGCGCTTAAAAAGGCCGAGGACAGCCTTGTTCTTGTATGCAGGGGAGAAACGGCCAATGTAATAAAGGAAAAGGGACTTTCGGTCAGCTCGGACGTGCTTGGGGACAGAGTGATAAACCCGGCGCTTGTTTCCAGCGACCCGAAGGAGATCGGTATAGTCGATGCCGCGATAATATGCTGCAAGACATATTCCATTGACAGCATAATTGATTCCTACAGGGATATAATAGGGGAGGACACCCTTGTGGTGCCGCTTCAAAACGGAGTCACGGCGTCGGAGGATATAAAAGAAAGGCTTAAGGGAGCCGGACAGGTAGCGGACGGATATATATACTGCCTTTCAAATATCGAAAGTCCCGGAGTCATTGTAAACCGGGGAGAAATGCTAAGAATCGGCATAGGCTTTTCCGACGGAAGAAAAAACGAAAGTGCGGAGGAGCTTGTCCGTCTGCTCAATGGCGGCGGCCTTCCGTCCGTATATGGCGGAGCGGAAATAAAAACGGCTCTTTGGGAAAAATATATAATGATGTGCGGTAACAGCTCGGCTTTCATATATTTTGACTGCGCCACGGGAGGCATACAGGAAAGCCCCGAAAGACTTGACTTTCTGAAGGGAGTATACAACGAGCTAAAAAACGTGGCAAGGGCCGACGGAGCGTATGTAAGAGAGACGATACCGGACGAGTATATGGCGGCGTTTATGAAAAATCCTCCGGAGTCCATGTCATCCCTTTACAGAGACATCAAACAGGGCAAAAAGGATACGGAATTTGAAGCCATAATCGGCGGCGGAGTACGTCTCGCGGAAAAGCTCGGAGTAAGCGTTCCGCTGATGGACAAGGTGTATAAAAAATTAGGATAAATATTGTAAAATGTGTTGACAACGTGCTAAGCAGGTGTTATACTATCTCAGGTAACAAAGTAGAGGTATCCGCTTCTCACCTTATAACCCGCGAGTTCATAAGGTCAATACATTTAAAATCGTTCCGGTTTTGCGTATTAGAGTGGATATTTCTGTATCCACTTTTTTTATTGCATTGGAGGTGCTTAACCATTACTGAATTAATGATTAACGAACAGATCAGGGATAAGGAAGTCAGACTTATAAGCGATACGGGCGAACAGCTCGGTATAGTTTCAAGCAAGGAAGCGCAGAAGATCGCGGACGAGAAAAAACTCGACCTCGTTAAGATCGCTCCCAACGCCAAACCGCCGGTTTGCAGAATTATGGACTATGGCAAGTATAAGTTTGATCAGGCCAAAAAGGAAAAGGAAGCCCGTAAAAAACAGAAAACCATAGAAACGAAGGAGCTCAGGCTTTCTCCCAGCATCGACGACCATGATATTCAGGTTAAGGTTAAGAAGGCCATAGAATTTCTGAAAAACGGCGATAAAGTCAAAGTGAGCATACGTTTCAGAGGAAGAGAGCTCGGAAGAACAAGCAGCGGAGAGGCAATACTTGAGAACTTCGCTAATTCCGTGTCCGAGTTCGGAGTGATCGACAAACCTGCTAAAATGGAAGCAAGAAGCCTTGTTATGTTCCTTGCGCCTAAAGCATGATTATTTTAAACGCATCTAAGGAGGAAATATAAAATGCCCAAATTAAAAACAAAAAAAGCAGCTGCAAAGCGCTACAGATTAACAGGAACAGGTAAAATCAAAAGAAATAAATCAAATACACAGCATATCCTTGGCAAAAAGTCAACTAAGAGAAAAAGAAATCTTAGAAAGGCAACAACAGCCGACAAGACAGTAGTAAAGACGATCAAAAAGAAATTAATGCCCTACGCATAAGGAACCAAGGATAAGGAGGACTTGAATAATGGCAAGAGTTAAAGGCGCTTTAAACGCAAGAAAAAGACATAAAAAAGTTTTAAAATTAGCAAGAGGCTACAGAGGAGCCAGATCAAAACAGTACAGAGTAGCTAAACAGTCCGTAATGAAGGCTATGAGCTACGCTTTCGCAGGAAGAAAACAGACAAAGAGAGACTACAGATCACTTTGGATCACAAGAATCAACGCTGTCGCAAGAAAGTATGACATTTCTTACAGCAAACTTATGTATGGCTTAAAGCTTGCCGATGTTAACATCAACAGAAAAATGCTTGCTGACCTCGCCGTAAGCGATGAGGCCGCTTTCGCAAAACTCGTTGAGACAGCAAAGGCAAAACTGTGATTTAATAGCGAAAATATCAACTGTTAAACCGGCCGCATCCCCTGAGGGAACACTCCTGGCCGAAGTGTTGACCTGCGGCACGAGTATTGTGATATTCCCCAAATACAGTGTTAATATATCTAAAGAGAATTTTAGGAGGAAACGAAATTGGCTAACATCAAATCCGCAAAGAAAAGAATAAAAGTAATTTCAAAGAAAACATTAAGAAATAAAATGATCAAATCCGCTACAAAGACAGCGGTTAAGAAGGCTCTCGCCGCTATCGAGGCCGGCGACAAGGCAGCCGCAGCAGTTGCTTGCAAGGAAGCAGTTTCAGCTATCGACAGAGCTTATACAAAAGGAATCTTCCACAAGAACGCTGCCGCAAGGAAAAAATCAACTATCCAGAGACTTTACAACGCTATGTGATTTAGCCCTGTAAAGCAAAATCTTCTTTCAGCTAAAGTATAATGAAAATCCCTTCTGCAAAGTAAACAGAAGGGATTTTTGTTTGCCTATGAATTTTGCTTATAAATTTTTAATATTTTGCTCCTTATACAAAGCTGAACGCCACAGACGTTATGCCAAGGACCGCTCCCATTGGGATGGCCGACGCCGCCGAGCAAAGCGCTATGAATCTTCTTGTTTTCTGATCCGACTTAAGTTTTAAATATATATATTCATAAACGGCAGCTCCGATAACAGCTCCGAGAGTGTTCATCATAACGTCCGTTATGTCCGTTACTCCAATGGCGAATATAAACTGGGCGGCCTCATAGCCGGCGCTTAAAACAGCGGCCGTCATGGCTTTCTGCCACATTGGAACTCCTCTTAAAATGACTCCCGCGTAGATGCCGAAGGGAATGAATACGATTATATTCGCTGTCATATCAAAGAAATCATTGAAAAACTTATTCTCTATGGTGTCATAAAACGGAATAAGATTTATGACCCTGTCCCTTCCGAGCGCCCAGATGTTCGAGGGCACGGTGAGTTTAAAAAGTATGATCCATGTCAGGGCGGCAAGATATACGGCAAATAATATAAGCAAAGCTCTGTTGTAATTTCCTTTTTTCCATTCCATTCCAATCACCTCCGTTTTCTATAGTATACGGCACAATAATTAAAAATCAGTGGATATAAAACTTAAGAATTTATAAAAATTTGATGATTTTTGCATAAATGAATATCATAAGCCGGGCGCGGAAAAATAATTTAAAAACATATATTTTGGAGGTCAATATGTCAAAGAAGAAAAAAGCGAAAATATTTTCACCAAGAACCGATCTGGCACTTGAGGCTTGTGAACGGCTTGATATAAATGAGGACAGCGCCGTTGAGGGAGTTATGGTAAAAACAAGAGAAAACGGGGGAACGATCATAACATCCGTTGAGATAATAAACGAGGAGGGCGCGAGGGTATGCGGAAAACCCATCGGAAAATATATAACCGTTGAGGATCGCGCGCTGAGGACTAACGATCCGGAGACGAAGGAGCGAATAATAGAGGAGACAGCCATATCCCTGAAAGAATTTATGAAAAAATACAAGCCGCGCAAAGTGCTTGTGGCCGGACTGGGCAACGGCTCCATCACTCCCGACGCCCTCGGGCCCAAGGCCGCGGCCGGAGTAATCGTTACAAGACATTTGAAAAATACGCTTCCAAAAACTATAAGAAACAAAGTATCCTCCGTCTCGGCCATTACGCCGGGAGTTATGGGAATAACGGGGATAGAGACGGCCGAGGTTCTGTCTGGAACGGCCGAAAGGGCAAAACCGGATCTTATTGTCGTTATCGACGCTCTCGCCGCCGGAAAATTCAGCAGGCTCAACACCGTCATACAGATGACCGACGGCGGCATATCCCCGGGGGCGGGAGTCGGAAACAAAAGGGCGGAAATAAACAAAAAGACTATGGGCGTGCCTGTCATAGCCATAGGCGTGCCTACGGTGGTGGACGCGGCTACGCTTGTCAACGATACCATGGACAGAATACTGTCGGAAGTAAACGCCGCCGGAGCGGAAGCAGGCGTTTTTAACGGGCTTGAGTCCGGGGAGCGTTACGCCCTTATAAACGAAATGCTCACGCCCTACGCCGAGAATATGTTTGTCACTCCGAAGGAAGTCGACGCCGTTATAGACAGGCTGGCGCTGATCATATCCACGGCACTTAATATGGCTCTCCATCCCGGGCTTGACAGAAAGGACATAGAGCTTTTTGTCTGAACCGAGCTGAAAAGCATTTTTACCCTTGAAATAAAACTGTATATAAAATATAATAAATAAATCAGCGTGTCGAAAAAGTCCTTTGGGACTTTTTCGAGTTTAAATTAAGGCAATAA
>OGGQ01000494.1_pt1 | contig 56974 bp, 55 predicted proteins | sample 1571191 | NCBI WGS metagenome assembly OGGQ01 (sample SAMEA2582061, study PRJEB24529) | metagenome | biome: Human gut stool | place: China | collected 2011
TTATCTGATTTATTCTCATTATATACAAATTTGTACATGACGTAAAATACTTGATTCATATACTTTTTATAGGCAATTCCAATGGAAATTCTTTTTTCTGCAAACATTTCCTTATTTCAAGGTTTTTTTCCAACACTGTTGAAAAATCTTATAAACAGATAAATCCCCCGGAAACCTTTCCATACACCGTCGGAAACCATCGTACCATATAAAAAACAGCTGCCCTTCCCATGTATTTCACATGGGAAAGACAGCTGTCATTTCCATTTTATAATTCAGTTTCCAGATGTTTTACCCGATTACATTCTTATCAATGACTTTCCAGTAAAGAGCCTTCTTTTCGATAAATTCCGAAATAAGATACAGAGCCAGTCCGATGACGCTCAGAAGGATCACCGCATTCAGAATCATTTTGATATCATAGGTCTCGCTTCCGAGGGTCAGAAGATATCCGAGGCCTGCCTTCGCACCGATCATCTCTCCGATGACCGCACCGGTCATGGCCTGGGTCAGGGCCAGCTTGATTCCCGACAGCAGCATTTCCACGGAATACGGAAGTTCGATGTGGTAAAATGCCTGCCATCTGGACGCCTTCAGAATCTTCATCAGATTATATACATTGTCTTCAATGGAACGGATGGCTGAAACTTCGTTGATCATAATGGGGAAGGACACCACCAGAATGACCAGAGCCGATTTGGACTCGATTCCCAGTCCCATCCACAGAATAAACAGCGGAGCCAGAGAGATCTTGGGCGCTGTCTGGACAATGATGACAAACGGCATGACAATCCGCTCGATAAAACGGACTTTCGCCATGATATATCCCAGTACCAGACCGATGGCAATACCGATGGCGGTACCCATCAGAATCTCCTCCATGGTTACGGCGATGTGTTTCATGACACCTCCGCTGACAAACAGCTTCACCATGGACTGGGCCAGTTCCACAGGGCCCGGAAGCAGGTAGCTGGGAACCTGGAAAATCCGGATATAGGCCTCCCACACGATCAGGAGAATCGGAAAAAAGATCACCGGAAGGATGGTCTTCCTGTATTTGCGGTAAAACATATGGTCACCTCTTCATTCTATCGTACTCCGCAGGGGGCGGAAACAGAATTTCCCTGTCCCGCTTCCCTGCAGATCATGTCTGATTATTCCGCCGGGGTATACAGAATCTCAGCTGCATCAAAGCTCTCATCAATATTTCCGATTTCCTTGGAATCATCGATCAGGGCCTGCCATTTCTCGGGATCGGAAGCACCGATGCCGTTGGCTTCTGTGTACTCACTCTGCCATAAGGTCTTGATAAATACATCGTTGAGGATTTCGATTACAACGTCTCTCTTTTCTGCAAAAGTGGGAGCGTATTTTTCAATGGACATATCCACAGCCTCTTCCACATGGCCGTCGATGATGTATTCAATGGCTTTGTTCAGAGCACGGCAGAATCCGTCAACCATTTCCGGATCCTCTTCGATCAGGCTGTCGCCTGCAACCACAATGTTTCCGAAGGACGGAAGGAACTGGTCGCATGTGATCTCGCTGGCTGCATAGCCGGAGTTGTTCAGCTCGATGGTTCTCAGTTTGGAGAATACGATGGCATCCACCTGTCCCTCGGTCAGGGCAGTCAGAATCGCTCCTGTACCCACAATCTCAACCTGTACATCGTCGATGCTCATTCCTACGGATTCCATAGCTGCCTGCAGCTGGAAGTAGTTGGCGCTTCCAAGGCTTGTAACAGCCACTTTCTTTCCTTTCAGGTCAGCCGGTGTCTCGATTCCGGAATCCGTTCCGAAGATGATGGCTCCCAGACCTTCCTGGTATGTGGTGTGAACAACTTTAACCGGGATGCCCTGTGCTCTTGCAGCTACAACTGCGTCTGCGTTGGGGAAGCCGAATTCCACGTTTCCTGCTGCAACGTTCTTCACGATGTCAGCTGCTGCTGCGTAATAAAACTCCACATTCAGGCCTTCTTCAGCAAAATAGCCGTTTTCCTGAGCCAGATACAGCGGTGCATAATAGGGAACTGCAGAACCGTCAATCTGGATGGATACGGTTTTCAGATCACCGTTTGCAGCGGTTGTTTCTGCTGCCTCGCTGCTGTCTGCTGCGGTTTCTTCTGCCGTTGTTTCTGCTGCTGTTGTTTCTGCTGCGGTTGTGGTTTCCTGTGCCTCGCTGGCCTTCTGAGCGCTTTCAGCGCTGCATCCGCCAAGCAGGGATACGGCCATGGCCGCACACATGACTGTTGCTAAAAGTCTTTTTCTCATAGCTCTTTCTCCTTTTTCATAAACCTTGTTCATCTATAATCCCTCCGGAATGCGCCGGAGAAAATTATCGCTTTCAGGAAGTATTTATGCTTCCTTCTCTCCCCTGTGAAGATAATCCCGGTAAAGATGGGCGGAAGCCGCCAGTGCAGTCTCACACATTTCTTTCTGGGCCTGTCCGTTGTCCACCAGCCACTGGTCGGTAATGCGGTTGCAGTGCACGGAACAGATGCTGCCTGCCAGAACATTGTTCAGGGACGCCAGCGTAAAGATGGTCTCCGCTTCCATTTCCATGTTCAGGATATTCCATTTCATATATTTCTTCAGGACTTCTTCTTCGTCATAGTCGGTCTCGAAAGGCATCTTTCTCCCCTGTCCATGGTAGAAGGAACCCACGGACATGCAGATTCCCATGGCATACTGTCTTCCCTGTTCCTCACAGGCTCTTTTCAGACAGTCCACCACCTCGAAAGAGGCAATGGCAGGATATTCCGCAGGTGCATAGAAGCAGGAAGCACCTCCCATGCGGACGGCTCCGGTATTGAGCACCATGGCACCGCAGGGTACATCTTCCTTCATGACTCCGGTACCGCCAATGCGGATCAGGGCCCGTGCCCCGAGAGCAATCAGCTGGATCACGGCAATTTCCGTGGACGGAGCACCGATTCCCGTGGAACACACCGTAATTTTGATTCCGTCATAAAATCCTGTGCCCACCGTGTATTCCCGGCTGCTGCTGATGATCCTGAAATCTTCCAGCAGGCTGCTGAACATGGAAACCCGGCCCGGATCCCCCGGAAGCAGGACAATCTCTCCGATATCCTCTTTTGTACACAGCAGATGCGGCATTTTCCCGTCCATGGTCGGGGATGAAGCTGACGTAAAATTCACGAACTCTTTCCTCCTGATCTTTTGTCTGTTCTTTGTATGTTTCTGTATGTTTTTCCGGTCTTTTTCTGTTCTCTTTTCCGGTTCAGACCTTGTTGTCCGGTCCTCTGCCTTTTCCGTCCTGTTTCTCCTCCGGTCCGTTTTCCAGGATCCGGCTGCAGTCAGGACCTTCGGGCTCAGTTTTCATCTTTCTTTGACTCATGCCAGTACAGGAAACGGTTTTCCAGTACGTTTACCACCTCATAGGTGACAATTCCCAGAATAATGGTGACAATAATTCCCGCCAGCAGCATGGGTGTGTCATATGTGGAAGACGCATAGGTCAGAATATATCCCAGTCCCTGCTTTCCGGACATCCACTCTGCCACGATGGCACCGATGACGGCCTGCACGATTCCCACTTTCAGGCTGGCAAACAGAGCCGGCAGAGAATACTGCATCTCCACCTGAGAAAATACCTGCCATTTGGTGGCTTTCAGAATCTTCATGAGATTCCGTACATCCGGCGGGATGGATTCCAGTCCCAGCATCATGCCCGACAGCACCGGAAACAGAACCATGGAAATAATCAGAACCACCTTGGAAACCAGTCCGATTCCGAACCATACCACAAACAGCGGAACCAGAGCGATCTTCGGCGCCGTCTGAAGGAAAATCAGGTACGGCATCAGCATGGTTTTCAGTCCGTCAATCTTTGTGAAAATATATCCCAGGACAATGCCCAGAAATCCTCCGATCAGAAATCCCAGCATGACCTCATAAAATGTGGTCCAGAGATGGGGGTAGACAGTACCTTCCGCAAACATTTCCACCAGGCTCTTCCACACTTTGGAAGGCGCCGGAAGAATGTAGGCCGGCACGTCCTTGGCTGCCACATAGATCCACCATACGGCAATGAAGACACCGATGGAAAGTGCGTACTCACCGACGGTCATCAGGGCTTTCTGCATCCTGCTTCCCTTTTTCATCCGATAATCCCCCTCAGATATTTGTTGTATTCCGTAAACTTCGGGTCATTCCTGGTGACTTCTCCCCTGGGTCTCGGAAGGTCGATGGAAACGATCTCCTTTACACGTCCGGGTCTGGGCGACATGACGATGACGCGGTCGGAAAGGAAAGTGGCCTCTTCAATACTGTGGGTGACAAATATGATGGTTTTCTTTGTCTTTCTCCAGATTTTCAGGAGCTCTTCGTTCAGATGGTCTCTGGTCAGCGCGTCCAGTGCACCGAACGGCTCATCCATCAGCAGAAGCGGTGCGTCATAGGACAGAGCCCTGACAATGGATACCCTCTGCTTCATACCGCCGGAAAGCTCTCTCGGAAGGGCGGTCTTGAACTCGGAAAGTCCGGCCAGTTCCAGCAGTTCATCCAGCTTTTCCTCATTTTCTTTCGTCTGTTTCTTCTGAATTACCAGAGGAAATTCTGCATTTTCCCTTACATTTTTCCAGGGCAGCAGCACGGAATCCTGAAACACAAATCCCATCTGCTGGTCTGCGCCGTCCCGGTATTCGATGGTTCCGGATGTGGGTTTGTCCAGGTTTCCGATGATCCTGAGGAGCGTGGATTTTCCGCATCCTGACGGACCGATGATGGAAATAAATTCCCCCGGTTTGATCTGCAGGTTGATGTCCTGCAGCGCAATGGTATCATCTTTCAGAAGATTGCTGTAAATTTTGTTCAGCCCTTTCAGTTCCACACTGTATTCGCTCATATTCGTCCCCTTTCCTGTCATTCCTAACGGATCGCGGCTGAAATTTCTTCCGCGCATCGTTTCAGTTCCCGGATTCTGCCTTCCAGGCCTGCTGTGTCATGTTCTTTTAATGTGGTAAATGCCAGTGCCGCCGCCACTTCCCCGCTCATTCCGAAGATCGGGCAGGCAGCTCCCTGAATCCCCATCTGAAGTTCTTCGTCAATCAGGGCATATCCCTGTCCCCGGATCTGGTCCAGTTCCCGGTTCAGTTCTCCCATATCGGTTTTCGTATACGGCGTTGTCTTGGTCCTGGTCTCATGTTCCAGAAGTTCCAGTGCATGCTCCCGGTCCATGTAGGCGGCAAACACCCGGCCGGCCGAAGTCGAATACACCGGCATTTCATAACCGATCTTCACCATGTACATGTTGGAGTCTTTCCGTTCCACGCTGGCAATGTTCATAACCGCGCGCTCTTCCATAATGCAGAGCACAACATTCCTGTCTATGGATTCGGAAAGTTTTTTCATATAGGGCCTGGCTGACATGGTCAGAACGCTTCCGCGTGCAATACCCGCGGCAATCCCGCAGATCTTGTAGCCCAGCCGGTACTTTCTGGTTTCCTCGTCCTGAAGAACAAAATGGTTTGATTTCAGGCTGGAGAGGATCCGGTGGGTGGAGCTGGCAGGTATCCCCAGTTTATCCGAAAGTTCCGACACGGAAATCCCCTCGGCATTCCTGCTCATGATCTCCAGTGCTTTCAGGGCACGGTCTATCAGCTGCATAAAATCCCTCCCTCTGGCATGGGTGGTCTGTATCCGGCGGTTTCCCGCCTCTATTCCGTCTAATGGAATCTCATTCCTTGAGTTGGAATTATATTATGTTTATTTTAGCATCACCGATATTGAAAAGTCAATATGGGTTATGGCCAAAATACGGGAATCTTTGGGGATTTTGTTGAAAAAAGAGAGCTTCCGGTCCGTTTCCGGTCCGAAGCCCTCTCTGCATCTTATCCTAGTTGTTCAGGAACCGTGCCTCCCAGGCATATTCCTGCATTTTTTCAATCTCTGCATCCGTAAAACCGAAAGTTTCTTTCAGAATCCGGATCTCTTTGTGGATATCCGTTCCGGATGCCGTCATGTTGTCGGAATTTACCGTCACACGCACTCCCATGTCAAAAAGCCGGCGGATGGGATGTGCCTCAATGGACGGCACCACCTTTGTATGGTAGTTGCTGGAAACGCAGACTTCCAGCGTTACGTTTTTCTCAATCAGTTCCTTTACCAGCGCCTCGTCGTCCACGGCTGCCACTCCGTGACCGATACGTCTGGTGCCGTAGGACAGGGCGGTCCGCATGCTGTCAGGGCCTGCGGCCTCTCCTGCATGGATGGTCATGGGAAGACCGTATTCATTGACTTTGTCAAATACCGGGCGGAACCGTTCTGTGGGATACAGGGATTCTGCCCCGGCAATGTCCACGGCACAGACCACGTCTCCCATATATTTTGCAGCTGTCTTAACGGTCTCCAGGTTCAGATCCTGATTCCGGTCACCTCTCATGCAGCAGAGGATCAGTCCCACACGGATCCGGGGATAACGTTCCATCCCTCTTCTGGCTCCGCGGACAGCGGCCTCCACCACTTCATCCTGGCTCAGGCCTTCCTTTACGGAAAGCTGCGGCGCAAAACGGATCTCCGCATAATCCACACCTTCTTTTGCCAGATCCTCTGTCAGTTCAAAGGTGACCCGTTCCAGAGCTTCCGCTTTCTGAAGCACCATTAACGGCAGATCAAACCGCTCCAGATACTCTTCCAGTGTTCTGCAGTCTTCCGGCACCCGCATCTGATACCGCACCGCTTCCAGGCTTTCCGCCGGAAGTTTCACTCCCTGTTCTTTCGCCAGCTCCCACACCGTTTCCGGTCTCAGGGAACCGTCCAGATGGAGATGAAGCTCAGTCAAATGTTTCATTTCTCTTTCCTGCCTTTCCTCTGTAAACAGATCCCCCCGGCCATGCCGGAGGGATCCGGATCCGCGGTCTACGCCTTTCCGGCAGCCGCTTTCATCTGTTTTTTCTTCTTGTTGTGTTCCACCATGGCACAGTAAACGGTGTAGGCGATCACAATGATCAGATACGGCATCATCTGGATAAACTGAAGGGGAATATCCGATGACTGGAGATAATTGGCAAGACTCTGGCAGAAGCCGAACAGCAGGGAGGCCAGCATGCCGATCACCGCATTTCCCGCTGCAATGGCCTGAGTCGCCAGCGCAATGTAGCCGCGCCCTGCTGTCATGCCTGAGGAGAAAAGTCCCACATATCCCATGGAAAGAAACGCGCCGGCCATTCCTGTCAGGATGCCGCTGAGGCTCAGGGCAATGTATTTCACCCGCTTCACCGGAATTCCCACCGACTCGGCCGCATCCGGAGATTCTCCCACAGCCCGGATATGCATTCCCAGTCTGGTATATTTGAACATGTACCAGACCACAGCCACAAGAATCAGCGCCGCATAGGTCAGAATATGGTGTCCCGACAGTACGGCTCCGATCACCGGAATGTCCTGGATCACCGGAATCGTGACGCTGGGAAGCTTCAGAGACGGAAGCGATGTGGACGCTCCCTTCTCTCCTGTGATCAGATACAGCACGAAAATGGTTCCGCCGGACGCAAACGTATTGAGGGCAATACCGGAAATCACGGCATTGGAATTCAGTTTCAGAATAAAATAGGCCAGAATGTTGCTGATGACAAAGCCGGCAAATACGGCCCCCAAAAATCCCAGCCATGCGCTCTGGCTGAAGGCACTGACCACCACGCCCACAAATGCGGAAATCAGCATGGTGCCTTCCAGCGCAATGTTGCTGGTACCGGAACGGGATGAGATCATGGCTCCCAGAGTGGTCAAAAGCACCGGCGTGGCGCTCCGGAACATGGCAAAGTAAAATTCCGGCAGACTCAATGTATTGAAAATATCCTGAATCACATTCATGTTCTATGCCTCCCCTCCCAGTGCTTTTCTGGCTTCCTGGCGCTGTTTCCAGCCGGCCATGAAGCGTTCCGCAGTTACAAACAGAATCAGAACCGCCTGAATAATGGACACCAGCTCATTCTGTACATCGGACCGGCGGGACATCAGATCTGCCCCCACCCGGATATATGCCAGGAAAAATGCGGCAAAAGGAACCAGCTTTGGATTGTTTCCCGCCAGAATTGCGATGATGACTCCGTCCCAGGCATAGGAAGGCGAATCCTGCCAGTTGAACCTCTGATACATGGCCATCTGCTCCACGGAGCCTCCCAGACCTGCCACGGCTCCTGCAATGACCTGAGTCAGGATAATGACTCTGGCGGTGTTGATTCCGGAATATCTGGCAAACTGAGGATTGCTTCCGGAGATTCTTACCTCATATCCGAATCTGGTCTTGAACACCAGGATAAACAGCAGAACCACCACTGCAATGGCGATCAGGTATCCTGCATGGAATTTTGTCCCCTCGATCAGTGTTCCCAGAGACGCGGTCTTTGCATATTTCAGGGATGCAAAGGTTCCCGCTTCACGGTCTGCCAGGAACTTGGTCACATTATAGATGCCCAGGTAAAAGAACACATAATTGAGCATCAGGGATGTTACCAGCTCATTGGCATGAAAATACACTTTGAGAAGAGCCGGAATGCTTCCGATCACCGCACCTGCAGCCGCGGAAGCGATCATGATCACCACCGGATGAATTCCGGCAGGAAGGTTCAGCTTGATGGCCAGGGCGGCCGTCACCACGCCGCCGGTGTAAAGGCAGGCATCCGCAATCATGGAAAAATTTCCGGACTTGAATACAAGGCTCAGGGCAAGTCCCGTAAAGATCAGCGGAACACTGCTGGCAAACACGTCAAAGAAATGGCGCTTTGACTGCAGCGGCCCCAGAAACAGATTGTAAATGGCGGTCACCGGCTCCTCGCTGATGGAGAAAATGATTACCACCGAAAGCGCGATGGCAATGGCAAAGGCGCATGCCAGACGGATAACGGTAAATTTTTTATTCATGGTATGCACCTCCGATCCTCTCTCTGGAATCTTCCCTGACTCCCAGCATGTAAAGTCCCAGTTCATTTTCCGATGTGTGCTTCACATCGTCAATATAGCCCACGATCCGGCCTTCATGCATCACAAGGATTGTATCGCTCAACGAAAGTACCTCGCTGAGATCCGCAGAAACCAGAAGGATGGCTTTTTTCCTCCGCCGCATTTCCACGATCCGTTTCCGGATGAATTCAATGGCGCCCACATCGATTCCTCTGGTGGGCTGGTTCATGATGAGAAGTTCCGGATCATAGTCATATTCCCTTCCCACCACCAGCTTCTGGACGTTTCCTCCGGACAGTTCCGAAACCGCCTGTCTGGTATTGTCATATTTCACAAGAAATTCATCCAGAATGCGCTTTGTAAATGCTGTCACTTTCCGGCTGTCAATGAGTCCCCTGGTCTTCAGCTGGTCCTTATAGTATACCTTTGAAATGGCATTGTCCTCCAGGGACAGCCTGGGCGCCGTTCCGTATTTCATACGGTCCTCGGAAACATGGGAGATTCCCGCTTCCTGCCGCTTCAGCACCGGTGCATCTGAAAGGTCCTGTCCTCTCAGCGTGATGGTGCCGTTCTGCTGTTTCAGGGTTCCCACAATGGCTTCCACCAGCTCCGACTGTCCGTTGCCGTCAATGCCTGCAATTCCCAGAATCTGTCCTTCGCGGATGGAAAAAGATACATGATCCAGCCTTGTCTTGCCGAACTGGTCCACATAAACCAGATCCTTGACAGAGAACACCGTATTTCCGAAATCAGCCTCTTCTTTCTCAATGTCAAGGCTTACATCACGGCCCACCATAAGGCGGGAAATTTCATGCTCGTCCAGATCGGAAATCTCATAGGTTCCCATGGTCTTTCCGTCCCGGAGGATGGTCATCCGGTTGCAGAGTGCCTTGACTTCGTTCAGTTTATGGGAAATAAATATGATGGTATGTCCGTTCTCCCTGAGAAGTTTCAGCTGTTCAAACAGCTCTTCTGTCTCCTGAGGGGTAAGAACGGCCGTCGGTTCATCCAGGATCAGAATGTGTGCTCCCCGGTACAGTGCCTTCAGAATTTCCAGTTTCTGACGCATGGCAAGAGAAATATCCTCCACTTTTTCCTGGGCATCCACTTTCAGATTATACTTGTCAGACAGCTCCCTGGTGATCTCCACGGCTTTCTTTCTGTCCACCCTGAAGCAGTTTCCCGTCTCTGCTCCAAGGATCAGATTTTCCGCCACGGTCATGGACGGCACCTGCATGAAATGCTGGTGAACCATGCCCAGTCCGGCAGCGATGGCATCGCTGGAGGAAGAGAAATGCATTTCCTTTCCGTCCACAAAAATCTGTCCTTCTGTAGGAGCGAGCATGCCGAACAGCATTTTCATCAGTGTTGACTTTCCTGCGCCGTTTTCTCCCACCAGCGCGTGAATCTCTCCCCTGCGGACTTCCAGATTCACATTGTGGTTTGCCACAACTCCGCCCGGATATACTTTGGTAATGTTCCGGGCCTCCAGAATGTTCCCCTGTTCCATATATCTTTTCCTTTCTCCTCAATACACGCAAATCTCCTGTTGTTCACCGCACATGAAAACAGGAGATTTGCGCCGGACCTATTCCGTTTATCTGTCACACTTTACTGAGCACTGCTGATGATCTCATTCAGCTTTGCTTCATCCATACCATATGCGCTGTCAACAGACACTTCGCCTGCCAGCAGTTTTTCTTTTGCTTCGTCCACTGCGGAACGGATCTCTTCCGGAACCACGGTCTGGTAGATATCATTGTCTGCCAGGCCTACAGCGCCTTCTGCCAGACCCAGGATCTCATACTCACCATAGGGAAGTTCTCCTGCCAGATGTCTTTCGATGGAGCTGTAAAGGCTGTCGCCCACGCCCTTGATGGCGGAAGAAATGATGTAATTCTCTTCCGGTTCTCCTTCGTATGCAAGTGCCTGGTCAGAGTCCACGCCGATCACGTATTTCTGGCTTTCGGCAGCTGCCTCGATCACGCCTACGGAAGCCGGTCCTGCTGCAACGAACACGCAGTCAGCGCCGGAGGAATACTGTGTCAGAGCCAGTTCCTTTGCAGTTGCGGAGTCCACGTAGGAGCCCACATAGGAAACCTTGACCTGAATATCCGGGTTGATGAACTGTGCGCCCTCAATATAGCCCACTGCAGAGTCATTGATGACAGCGGCTGTATCCTTTGCGCCGATGAAGCCGATTACGGCATCTTCATTGGCATATTCCATATCGGAAGAGGTTACGCTGGCTGCCAGCACACCTGCCAGGAAGGCTGCCTCGTTCTGCTTGTAGCTCATGGAATATACATTGCTCAGGTCATCCAGCGTATAGTCCACATCCGTATCAAAAATGATGTATTTCTTGTCCGGATATTCCGGAGCCACTCTTTCCAGAACTTCCTTCATATCCCAGGTTCCCACAATGATAATGTCGGAATCGGATTCGGAGGCATCCAGAAGGGAACCTTCGAACTTGGTTTTGTCGTTGCCCATTTCCAGCATCTCGACTTCCACCTGATCGGACATATCCGCTTTGATTCTTTCCATTCCCGCCTGTGCGGAATCATTGAAAGCCTTGTCTCCGAAAGATCCTGTTACCATCAGGGTCACCTTGACCTTTTCTCCGGAAGCTGCCTCGGTCTCCTCAGCCTTTGTGTCTGCACCTGCTTCTGCTGCAGTTGTCTCCCCCGCATTTCCTGCTGCGGTGGTTTCCGTGGTGCTGCCGGAGCATCCGAACAGCATGGAGGATGCCAGAGCCATTGTCAGGACACTGCATAACAATCTTTTTTTCATAATCAGTAATTCTCCTTTTTGTAAATAGTTGTTTTATTCAAACTATCCAGTTTTTCCAGATAGTTTTCCTTACTCATAACCGGGCGGAAACTCTCTTTTATTTTCCGGGCCGCTTCTCCGCCGCCGGCAAGAAGCCCTTCCACTGTATCCGCAAAGTAATGGGCAGGCACACGGTATGCCTGTTCTTCATCTGCAGTGCGGAAATCCTTTCCATGGAGAGTCCCTGCAAACCCTGCAACGCCGATTTCCACGGTGGGCCACATCATGGAAATATCTCCCATATCCCCTGACGCAAACCCGTGGGTTCCCTGGGCAATTTTTTCCGGTTCCATATAATTCAGAATATGGCTCTTTACAAATTCTGTCAGATTCTCGTCCTGATGAAGCGGGAAATAACCGGGAGTATCCTGAATTTCCAGATCACATCCGATGGCCAGTGCTCCTGCTCTGAGTGCCCGGTTCACCTTTTCATTTGTCTCGAAAATCGCGTCTGCAGTCCGGGCCCTCACATACATTTCCAGCTGTGTACGTGCAGGCACAGTATTGACTGTCTGTCCGCCTTCCTGCATGACAAAATGAACACGGATGGCATCTTCCGCACGGAAGGTTTCTCTGAGAAAATTAATGCCGGTCATGGCAAGATTGGCAGCATTCAGCGCATTGATTCCTCCTTCCGGATTGGCGCCTGCGTGGGTTGCCTTTCCGTGGAAGACCGCTCTTTTCTGAATAAATCCGTTGAGGCTGGCGCCGATTTCCGCATGGTATGTTTCCATGTCCAGGCCCATGGCATGGCAGGAAAGCATGATATCCACGTCATCAAACACACCGGAGGCGATCATCTCCTGTTTTCCCGACGGATGTCTGAGCTTTCCTTCTGCAATCAGCTTCTTCCTGTAGTCCATATCGCAGAATTCTTCTGCAGGAGTAATCAGAAGAGTCACCCTGCCGCAGAGATCTTTCAGCATGTCCGATTCCTTTATGGCAAGAAACAGGCTCAGCATGACTCCCAGCTGGGCATAATGGCCGCAGGTATGGGCCGCATAAGTTTCCGGATCCGCAAAAGGATGTCCCAGTGTGGGCACCGCATCAAACTCCGCAATGAGACCGATGTTGGGACCCGGCTTTCCGGAATCCACACAGGCGGTAAGTCCGGTATAAGCGGCATCCCTGTAAGGGATTCCTGCCTGTTCCAACACGGCAATCACCTTTTCTCTGGTTTTGAATTCCCTGAACCCCAGTTCCGGATGTCTGTAAATATCTTCACTGAGAGAAATAATTTCCGGAAGCCATTTGTCCAGTGTTTCGTGAATTTTTTTCATGGTAACTCCGTCACTCCTTATTTTCAGCAAAAAAACAGGAAATACATCTGACCTGTCCGTTTTTCAGAACGTCCCGTCAGCCAGAGTCTTTCCGTCAGAGAGCCGCTGTACAGCAATATATTCATTTATCTACACATAGCAATCGTTATTACTATAATAAATTTTCTATGGGATTGTCAAGGAAAATCCTTCAGAACCTTAAGAAATAAAAAGATCCTCAGAAATGAAAAGGCTGCGGCAGCGGATTTTTCCGCACCGCAGCCTTTCTATGGGAATGATGATGCCGTTCTGCCATTTCCGTGCCTCTCTCTTCCGGCACCTGTTCATCAGATCCTGGTTCCCAGCGCCACCCGTCTGCTGATCTTGGGTCCCGCTGCCAGAGCCAGAATGATTTTTACCGCATCTGCAGGCAGATACGTCAGCACACCCACAGCCAGCCCTGCACCGAATCCGATATGCATCTGCCCTGACAGCCATACGGTGCCGAACAGATAGCAGACTGCCGTTCCCAGCACCATTCCGATGCCCTGAAGCACAGCATTTCCCGGAAACCGTTCCACAAACATGCCGGAAATCACCACCAGGAACAGAAAGCCCAGCAGATATCCTCCCGTAGGGCCGGCCAGTTTTCCCAGACCGCCGGAGAATCCGGAAAATACCGGAAGGCCGGCCATACCGATCAGAAGATATACCAGATAGCTGACAGCCGCCCGTCTGGCCCCCAGCAGATACACTGAAAAATAGAGCACCAGATTGGTAAGGCTTATGGGCACCGGGCTTACGGGAATAGGCACGGACATAGGACCCAGAATGCAGGTCACCGCCGTCACCAGCGCTGCCGCCGTCATCTGGGCGGTTGACATTTTCTTTTTTGCTGCTGTATGTTCCATTTGCTGAATCCTCCTGTTTTCATCTGATGTCATTGTAATCAATCCCGTTTCATATGTCAACTATTTTTATTTTATTGGTTTACATTTATTCAGATTCTGTCTGCAGCACTTCTGCAGGATTTCAGCCCGCCTTTCTCCCTCCCGGTGTTCCGCCCCTGTATTGATTCCCGGACGGGCCCGTGGTACACTGGAAACAGGTGGTGATCATATGAAAATGGAACAGATGTCCCTGTTTGACTTTCAGGAAACGGCGGCCCCTCTGGCCAGCCGCCTGCGTCCGGAAACCCTGGACGACTTTGTGGGCCAGAAACATCTTCTGGGCGAAGGAAAAATCCTGCGCCAGCTCATTGAGCACGACCGGATTTCCTCCATGATTTTCTGGGGACCGCCCGGTGTGGGAAAAACCACACTGGCCAGCATCATCGCCAGAAAAACTCATGCAGAATTCATTAATTTCAGCGCCGTCACCAGCGGCATCCGGGAAATAAAGGAAGTCATGGCCCGGGCGGAACAGAGCCGCCTTTCCGGCATGCGGACCCTGGTATTTGTGGACGAGATTCACCGTTTCAACAAAGCCCAGCAGGACGCATTTCTTCCCTATGTGGAAAAAGGAAGCATTGTCCTCATCGGAGCCACTACAGAAAATCCCTCTTTTGAAATCAATTCGGCTCTCCTGTCACGATGCCGGGTCTTTGTCCTTCAGGCACTGTCTTCCGACGATCTGACACAGCTTCTGAAGCACGCCCTGAAGCACCCCAGGGGATTCGGCTATCTCCGTGTGGACATCAGCGATGAACTTCTGTCCATGATCGCCGTATTTGCCAACGGAGATGCCAGGACCGCTCTCAATGTACTGGAAATGGCCGTCACCAACGGAGAAATCAGTCCGGAAAAAACCACGGTCACCAGAGAGATCCTGGAACAATGCATCAGCAAAAAATCCCTGCTGTATGACAAAAACGGCGAGGAACATTACAATCTTATTTCCGCCCTCCATAAGTCCATGCGCAACAGCGATCCGGATGCCGCTGTTTACTGGCTGGCCAGGATGCTGGAGGCCGGAGAAGATCCCCTCTACATCGCCAGGCGCCTGATCCGGTTTGCCAGCGAGGACGTGGGGCTGGCCGACAGCCAGGCCATGAACCTGGCGGTTTCCGCCTACCAGGCATGCCATTTTCTGGGCATGCCGGAATGCACCCTGAATCTGGCCCAGACTGTGATCTACCTGTCTCTGGCCCCCCGGTCCAATTCCGTGTACATGGCCTATGAACACGCCAGAGCCGATGCCTCCGGCATGCTGTCGGAGCCGGTTCCCCTGGTGATACGGAATGCGCCCACAGGGCTTATGAAAGATCTGGATTACGGAAAAGGATATGTTTATGCCCATGATACGGAGGAAAAAATGGCACGGATGGAGTGCCTTCCGGATTCGCTGAAGGGAACCCGATATTATCTTCCCACAGAAAGCGGCAGGGAATCTTCCCTGAAGGAACGTCTGGAACAGATTCTCCGTTGGAAGCAGCAGGATACCCCGGTCTGACCGGGCTGTATTTCCGGAAAGGAGAGCAATATGGAACGTACTTTTATTTTTGACCGGCCCAGGGCGCCTCACTGCATGTACCGCCCCTTCCTTCTGGGAACCGGAGGCGGCGTCAGCAGCAACAGCTGGTATGCCACCAGAACCGGTCTGGAAATTCTGGAAAAAGGCGGCAATGCCGCCGATGCCGCCGTGGCGGTTTCTCTTGTGCTGGGTGTCACAGGTCCCTATCATTCCGGTATCGGAGGCGGATGTTTTACTCTTTTTTACGACAGCAGTTCGGGAAATGTTCTCTCGCTGGATGCCCGGGGAACCGCCCCCGCAAAGGCTTTCCGCGACATGTACCTGGACAGGGACGGCAATGTTATGGATTGCTGGGAGAAATTTGACGGAAAGTCCGTGGCGGTTCCTCTTCTGTACCGGGCGCTGGAATATCTGAACCGGGAATACGGCACCATGTCCTTAAAGGAGCTTTCGGAGCCGGCTGTCCGTCTGGCAAGGGAAGGCTTCTCCTGCGGATTCATGTATGAAGGTTCCATGGGACACGATCTGACTGCCCGTGCGGCAGCCCATTCCGAAGCGTTCCGCCGTTCCTACATGAAAAACGGTGAAAAATACCGTTTCGGCGACCTGGTGACAAACCCTGATCTGGCCCGTACCATGGAGCTGACGGCGGAAAACGGTGTCGACTGGTTCTATCTGGGAGAACCGGCGGAGCAGATGGTGCGGTGTGTCAGAAACCGGGGCGGTCTCCTGGAAATGGACGATCTGGCCCATGCCGCCGCAAAGGTGCGTCCGCCTGTGACCGGAAGTTTCATGGGTTATGACCTGATCTCCATGGCTCCCCCCAGTTCCGGCGGTTCCCATCTGATCCAGATGCTGAATATTCTGGAGAACTTTGACCTCCGGGAAATGGGCCACAACTCCGCCCGGTATCTCCATACGCTCTGCGAAACCATGAAGCTCATGTTTGCCGACCGGTCCGTGGCCATGGGAGATCCGGATTTTGTGAACGTGGATACGGAACGTATCCTGTCCAAAGCATACGGAAAAGAATGCGCTGCCCGGATTTCTCCGGACACGGCACTGGAATACGCACCTTCTTCCGGTATCGAAGCCAGAGAATATGAGGGAAATACCACGCATTTTTCCATCATGGACAGAAACGGCAATATGATCTCCCAGACCCAGACCGTAAGAAGCTACTGGGGTTCCGGAGTCATGTGCGACGGATATGGTTTTATACTCAACAATGCTGTTTCGGATTTCAGCGCCAAGGCCGGTACCCTGACCACCCAGGGACTTGTCTACGGCACTGCCAACGGCATTGAAGGAGGCAAAACTCCTCTTTCCAGCATGAGCCCCACCCTTGTCCTCAGGGACGGAAAACCCTTTATGACCGCCGGTGCCGCCGGAGGCCCCCGGATCATTACGGGGACTCTTCAGCTGCTTCTGAACGTGCTGGCCTTCGGCATGAATCCTGACGAAGCCCTCCAGGCCGGCTACATCAACTGCCTCACAGAGAAGCAGGGTCTCGAATACGAAGCCGGAATCTCTCCGGATACGGCGCGGCTCCTGGCCTCCATGGGCCATCATATGATGCCCTGCCGGAACGGATTCGGCCTTTCCACCATGGTCAACGGCGTCATGACGGAAGGCGGCCGTTTCCAGGTATGCGGAAGCAACCGCCATGACGGATGCGGCGGTGTCCTGCTGCCTGACGGCCGCAAGGCTTATCACGGTATTTCATTCTGATGCCCTTTCTGTTTTTCCAGGCTTTCCCGTCCGTAAAGGAACCTCTGTCAGACAGAATTCCAGGAAATCAGGACAAAAAAAGTTACCGAAAGCCGCATAAACAGCGGCTTTCAGTAACTTTTTTTAATGGGGCATTTTCCCCGCGCGTCTTCCACTGAATCTGTCACCAGTCTGCTTCGCCCCAGCGGTTCCGGGAAAGGGACAGAATCTCTCCGCTCCCGTCTCCCAGCAGGTCCCGGATTCCTTCCTGGGCGGTGCCGCTCCAGAAACAGGGAGCGGAAAGGCTGTAAATGAAAAGGGAGTCGGAAAACTGGGCATAACAGTTCCCCTGAAAATCCGGCAGATATTCCGGCACATAGGTTTCGATATATACAGAACAGTCTCCGGCGGCAAAAAATACATTGTCCCGAACCTCCGCCGTGCCGTCCTGCATATTGGGTCCGCCGGCGATCAGGAAAGATCCGTTGACATGCTCATGGTCGGTCCAGCTGGACATGCCGCTGTAAAAAACATAGTTCTCCCGGAAACTGATCCTGCGGAACTGATGATCCGCCCGTGCCTCCTCATCCCAGTTGAAATATAACAGCGGAGAGGCACAATGATAAAACACATTCCCTTCAAATATTACGTCTGTCACATCAAAAGCCGTACCGCTGAACTCAATGGCCGTCTCCAGTCCCAGCCCTTCCTGATAGCTTTCATGAACATAGTTATTGCGGAAAGTGTTCCTGCCGGAGCTGGCGCCTCCCACTCCTCCGTTGCGCTGGACACCGGCCCCATAGCCGGTGATGGTTTCCAACCCATAGGAAGCCGTACAGCCCCCTCCCCAGCCCAGATCACAGTTTTGAACCAGAACGCCTCCGCACTCCGGTGCAACAGACAACAGGTTCCGCCCTGTAAAGCGCAGGGCAAGGTTATCAATTACCACGTCGTCCTGAACCCCGTCAAAGGGTGCATAGGGTGACAGAAACTCCATATCTTTGTGTAATTCTCCCGGATTCCCCTGGTCACAGCGAAAATACAGCGGGCCATCAGCAGTGAGGCAGTACTGCTCCCGGTCTCCGGTATCCACCCAGCCCAGCAGATAAACAGGCAGGGTATCCGGCAGACCGCGGCTGGCATCAGAAAAGAATGTCAGATCTTCCGTCAGATGCACCGCCGGGTTAAACTCCGGCTGGGCAGCCTGATCTGCCGCTGCCTGGTCTGTCTGATCTGTAAACCATAAGTCCGACAGTACCTGGTAGGTTTGTCCGTTCCAGAAAGGCTGAACCTTTTCCGCAGCCTGTGTTCCGGAAAGGGCGATGGCCCCGCAGTCAAGCATATCTCTGTAATAGACCCAGATCTTCCGGCCATCTTCTCCTTCATGCCACAGAGACCATTTTTCGCCTCCGCCTCCGCACTCCACAGAACCATACAGCCCAGGTTTTTCCCCCTGTCCGTAAGCGGAATAGGTCACACCGGGGCAGCTTTCCACCTGCGCTGACCTCCAGATATCTCCACGCCGGAAAAACACGGCATCACCGTACCGGAGGCCGGCGCGGTTCAGGCGGTCAATGGTGGCCCAGGCAGTCTCCGGGCTGGTGCCGGCATTGCCGTCATCTCCGTCGGCGGAAATATAGTAGGCCGTGCCTGTATAGGTCTCGCCAGGAATAAATGTCCCGCTCTTCACAATTGCCGTTTCTGCAGAAAGGATGGCGTCCCGCCGGTTCTTTCCTTCCTGAAGCAGCTCTTCTGCCCGGGCATCAGCTGCTTTGTCCTCCGGAAACCGGGCAGCGGTCTCCGGCAGGCTCTCAAAAAGGCGTACTGCCGCCACAGCCGCAGCCTTATAAGTGAGAGGCCGGGTCAGTTCCATTGTGAAACTGTCATAGGAAAAGTCCAGCAACGGTGCTCCTGTGATCAGGGACAGGCGGCTGATGACATAATTCTGGCTGGCGTTCAGGTAATTCATTTCCTCGCCCATCTGGTCTGAGACAGAAACGCAGACACGGTCCCACCGGTCATCCCCCTCTTCGAACAGGGGATATCCGCCCCGGATATCCGTGCCAAAGGCCTCCCAATTCTCGTCCGTCCGCCCTCCCATCAGGTAGGGCGCAAAGCCGTTGGTAAAATCAGCGGCGTCCATCCGCTCGGCGGCATAGAGCAGAAGCATGGCTCCGTAGTCTCTGAAGATCTCCTCATCACCGGCCCCGGAGGTCATTTTTTCCCAGCCTTCCGTGTCCCCTCCACCGGCCGTGATGACCCGGGACAGCAGTTCCGTCATCTCTTTTTCCGTAATAACCGCCGTTTTCTCCCGTTCCCCGTCCTCCAAGGCAAACCCATACCAGAAGGCCCGTTCATATTCGTTTTCCGGCGCGGCGCCCTCTGGAAAACTCCATTGGCCTTTACCGGCCTCTGTCACGGCAGTTGTCCGTTTTCCGCAGGCGCTGAGAATGACACACATCGCGCTTATCACAAGAAAAACAAGTCGTTTCATATATTTTTATTCCTGTCCCGCCAGCACATCCAGTCCGGTCATGGCCAGCACCTTCACGGCTGCGTTCAGTGCACGTTTTCCTTCGGGGCCTCCGGATGCCTCCGCAAAGGCCGCCGTATGTGTTCCGATGCCTTCTTTCAGACCGATATAGAACTGTGCGGCAGGGATTGCATGGGTCACATTGCCCACATCCGTGGAGCCGATTCCCTGGGTCAGATCCCTGGGAATATGATGCTCTCCGATAAGATCCATGTTCTTCTCCACCAGTTTCACCAGTTTTTTATCATTCTTCACGTCCTTGATGGCATATCCGTCCTGTCTGATGTCCACTTCCACACCGGCACAGAGGGCAGCGCCTCTGGCGCACCGGTTGACTGTCTCCACCAGTTCTTCCAGATAGGAAAAATCCAGAGCCCGAATATTGAATCTGCAGGCGGCACGCTCAGTGATAATGTTCACCACGGTTCCGCCTTCGGTGATAATACCGTGAACCCGGGAATAGTCTTTGAAATGCACCCTCTGGCTGTCCACTGCCTGGAACATCTGGATCACGGCGCTCAGGGCATCGGCTCCCTTCCAGGGGCATGCTGCAGAATGCGCCGGCTTTCCCGTAAATGTGTATGACATATTGACAGCCGCAAAAGAGATATCATCCGCGATGGAAGTGTCGTTGGGATGCATGATCAGGGCTGTATCCACACCGGCAAAAATGCCTTCATCCAGCATGGTGATCTTTCCGCTGCCGTTTTCCTCCGCCGGAGTTCCCAGTACTTTCAGTGTTCCGCCGATGCCGTACTGTTCCATGACCTTTTTCAGAATCACCGCCGCCCCGGCAGCGCTGGTGCCGATGAGATTATGGCCGCAGGCGTGTCCCAGGCCCGGAAGCGCATCATACTCCGCCATGAAGGCGAATGTGGTTCCCGGTTTTCCGCTGTCATATTCAGCCACAAAGGCCGTGGGCAGAGAGCCGGCGCCTCTGGTCACCGAAAAGCCATGGCTCTCCAGCAGTCCGCAGAGTGCATCCCTGGCTTCCTCTTCATGATAGGCCAGCTCCGGGTGGGAAAAAATATGGTCTGAAACCTTCTCAAACTCTTCTTTCAGGCTGTCAGCCAGTGTCTGCAGTTCCTTTTTTGCCTCCATCAGGTTCATATCCTTTTCCTCCTGTCTCTGAAATCAGGTTTTCTTTCCTGATGTTTATTATAGCATGGACAGGCGGAAATGTGGAGACGGTTCTTCCGAAAATGAGCCCACGATGCCCCGGAACTGTTGCCGGAAACTTCCCTTCTGCCAGCCCTGTTCCCGGCGGAATTTTCCCGGTGAAGGTTCCGGATGCTTTCCTTAATAGATCTCCTTGAATCCTCTCCCGAATACATCGTAGGTCTCATTTACCACTACAAAAGCTTCCGGATCCACCTGGCGGATCATTTTCTTGTAATCGGCAAACTGAGCTCTCTTCACCACGGTCATCATCACCTGATACGGGTCTCCCGTATACATGCCGCGGCCGTTCAGACAGGTCATGCCTCTCTGATATTTGGTCTGCACCAGATGATACAGCTCGTCTCCCCGCTTGGTGATGATCAGACACTGCATTCCCTTGTCATAACCGGCAATGACCATATCCGTGGCCTTGGAGCAGACGAAAATGGTCACCAGGGCCAGCAGCATGTTGGCAGGCTCCCCCAGAAGGAGATTTCCTCCCACCACCACCAGTCCGTCCAGAACGGCCAGTGCCTGCCCCATGGTTCCTTTTCCTGTGGCCTTTCCCCATGCTCTTGCCAGAATCTCTGACCCGCCGCTGGACCAGTTATACTGATAAAAAATGCCGATGGCTCCCCCGATCAGAATTCCTCCGTACAGCGCTGAAAGGATCGGATCCACTGCCGGAAACTTTACCCACGCCAGGGCATCGGTAACCACCCCCAGAACCATGGAAGTGACTGCCGTTCTGGCAATGAATTTCCAGCCCAGAATCCTCCAGCCCACCAGCAGAATCGGAATATTCAGAAGGATTGTGGCCCGGCCCACAGTGATCCCGAACAGCTTGTTGACCACCACGGCTCCTCCCGTCACGCCTCCCAGCACCAGATTGGACGGCACGATAAAAAGATTCAGTCCCAGGGCAAACAATACGCAGCCCACCAGCATGGCCCCCACTGCAACGGCTTCCTTCCGGATTTCTTCCTGTTTCATTCCGCTTCCCCCATTCTTTTTCCTTGTCTGGCGAAAGTATAGCACACTTCCTTTTTATAGAAAAATATTTTAAATTTAGGGTTTTCCATAATATTTTTTTATGGTATTCTGAATCTGAAAGTTTGCACGATTCATGGGGAGGAACCGGACATGACTCTGAAACAGATGCGCTACGTCATCATGGTGGCACGTTTTTCTTCCATCAGCGAAGCCGCAAAAAAACTGTATCTGACTCAGCCCAGTCTCACAAATTCCATCCGCATGCTGGAAGAAGAACTGGGCTTTCCCATATTTCTCCGGGGCCGAAACGGCGTGGAGGTAACGCCCAGAGGCCAGGAATTTCTCCAGCAGATCAAGGCCGTGGTGGAACGGGTGGACAGCATCGAAGAACGGTTTTCCGCTTCGGGAAGGGAACGTCAGGAGCTGTCCATCAGTGCACAGCACTATAATTTTGCCGCCGATGCCTTTATCCGTCTGGTACGGGAGGCAGGTCCATCCTATACCTTCCGTTTTCTGGAAACCACCACGCTTCAGGTCATCGAAAACACGGAATCCGGCCTCAGTGAGGTGGGAATTCTCTACTATTCCAAGAGCAACGAAGCCGTTATCCTCAGGGAACTGAAAAACCGGCATCTTTCTTTTCAGCTGCTTTTCAGAGCCGGTGCCCACGTGTTCCTGCGGGCCGGTCATCCCATGGCAGATAAAGCAGACCTGACTCTGGATGACCTGAAACCCTATCCTTTTCTTCTCTACAATCAGGAGCCGGGAAGCTCCAGCAATTTTCTTGAAGAACTGGTTCCCGCCGCAGACCGGGATCAGGTCATGTATATTCAGGATCGCAGCACCTTTTTCCGTATACTGGAACAGACAGATGCCTATTCTGTGGGAAGCGGCATCCTTTCCGAAGACAGCTCTGCCTCTCTGATTCTGAGCCGTCCTCTGAACGGCTGCGAGGAAATGTACATCGGATGGATCCAGAAAAAGGGCATGGCTCTTTCTCCTCTGGCACGGCGTTTCCTGTCCCTGATCCGTACCCCGTGAAACCACGGAAACCGCGATTTCACGCCGGCATTCCGCTTCGTTCTCTGGCACAGGGAAAACAGCAAAAAAGGCACACAGGCTTTCGCCCGTGTGCCTTTCTGAATCTGCTTCATGCCGTTTCCCGGAAATCTCCGGAAGCCGGCTGCCGTTTTCCAGGATTATTCGCAGGTGTACGGCATCATAGCCAGATGTCTTGCTCTCTTGATTGCTACTGTAAGAGCTCTCTGGTGTTTTGCACAGTTTCCTGTGATTCTTCTGGGAAGGATTTTTCCTCTCTCAGATACGTATCTCTTTAATTTGTTGGTATCCTTGTAATCGATTACGCCGTTTTTGTCACCGCAGAATACGCAAACTTTTTTTCTTCTATGCATTCCGCCTCTTCTTACCTTGGAAGAATCGGCTCTGTCACCTTTGTTAAATGCCATTTCAAATTACCTCCTGTCGGATTTAGTTGAACGGGAGTCCTTCGTCCTCGACTCCGTCCGGAATATTCATAAAACCGTCTCCGATGGCACTGGACGGGGCAGGTCTCGTGGCCTGCTGATAGCTTCCGCGGCTTCCGCCTGCGCTGTATCCGCCGTCGCTCTGTCCCTTGCTGTCGGCAAACTCCTGGTCCTCCACAATCACGTCCGTTGTGTAGACCTTCTGGCCATCCTTATTTACGTAGCTGCCGGTCTGGATCCTTCCGCTTACCAGCACTCTCATGCCCTGACGGAAATATTTTTCCGCGAACTCGCCTGCACGGTCAAACGCCACGATGTTGATGAAATCTGCTGTCTGGCCCTGATCTCCGTCCTGACTGCGGCGTCCTCTTCTGTCAACTGCCAGTGTGTATCTTGCAATGGCCATGGAACGCTCGCCCTGGGAATAGCGGACCTCCGGATCTCTGGTCAATCTGCCCATAAGGATAACTTTATTCATAAAATCACACTTTCTTTATTAAGCGTCCTGTCTTACGCAAAGATAACGGATTACCGGTTCCATAATGCGTACATGAGCTTCTACCTCATTGGGGCATTCGGAATTTCCTTCAAAATGGATGAAGTAGTAGAATCCCTCTTTCATTTTCTGGATCTCGTAAGCAAGTCTCTTCTTGCCCCATTCATCCACATCTGTAACAGTGCCGCCGAAACGGGTGATATAGCCTTTCACCTTTTCGAGAGCTGCTGTTCTCTCGTCATCCTCAAGTTTTGCGCTAAGAACAACTGCTAATTCGTATTTGTTCATAGTTTCTTTTCCCTCCTTGTGGTCTCTGGCCCCCGTCTTTCAGTGACAGGAGCAAGGAATTTAATATGTCACAGATAATCATTTTAGCAAATAAACACGGGAAATGCAAGTACTTTTTCACCGGATCTGTCCGGTTTTTCCGGTTTCTCCGGCTTATTTTACAACGGTTCCGTCCGGTTTTCTGAGCCCGCGTGTATTCTTCTCCACCAGTCTTCTGGTGACCATTACCATATGTCCGCATCCCAGGCATTTCAGCCTGAAATCCGCTCCCACCCGCAGGATCTCCCATTCCTGACTTCCGCAGGGATGGGGTTTTTTCATTTTTACAATGTCTCCCACTTCATATATCATGTTTCCGTTCCGCCTTTCAGACGCCTGCCGCGTCTCCGAGAATCTCTCCGATGCTTCCGCTGACCACCAGATCTGCAAAGCTGTCCCTGGGTGTCACGGATTTATTGATGAGCACCAGGCGGTTTCCCCGGTAATAGTCAATCAGTCCGGCTGCCGGATAAACCGTCAGGGAAGTTCCTCCCACAATCAGCATATCTGCCCGGGAGATATGTTCCACTGCCTTCTGCAGGGTCTTCTGGTCCAGGCTTTCCTCATAAAGCACCACGTCCGGCTTGATGATGCCGCCGCAGTCGCACCTGGGAACTCCCGTGGTCTCCAGAATTTTTTCCAGTCCGTAGAATTTTCCGCATGAGGTGCAGTAATTTCTCAGCACCGATCCGTGAAGCTCCAGCACCTCGCGGCTTCCGGCTTTCTGGTGAAGGCCGTCAATATTCTGTGTCACCACTGCCTTCAGCCTGCCTTCCGCCTCAAGCCTGGCCAGAGCCAGATGGCAGCGGTTGGGCATGGCGTCAGGAAACAGCATCTTATTTCTGTAGAAGCGGTAGAATTCTTCTGTCTTCCTTATGTAAAAGCTGTGACTCAGGATCGTCTCCGGCGGATATTCATACTGCTGATGATACAGACCGTCCGTACTCCTGAAATCCGGTATCCCGCTTTCTGTGGAAACTCCGGCGCCGCCGAAAAACACGATTCTGCTGCTTTCCCTGATCCACTCCTTTAACGTTTCCCTTTCATCCACAAAAAGACCTCCTTCCTGTCACCAATCCGTGCCGTCCGGTTTTCTCACACATCTTCCGGATTCCTTTCCGGCACGGCCACGCGTTTCAGACAACCTCATCCAGGAACACGCCCCGGAACGGCTCAATATATTCCCCGCAGGGCACTTTGGCAACCTGAGCGGGAATTTTGTATCCGAACAGCCACTGTACCATTTCCGCAATGGAAAATACCGGGCCTTTCCCCTTGGACACAAATCTTGAAGTCTGGGTCATGGAAGACCCGTCTCTTCCTATTTTCCAGAGCCATCCGCCCTGATTCTGCGGAAGGAACAGATCATTGACCCCTATTTCCACCGTGATCTCCTCGTAGGGGCATTCCTCCGAAAGATGAATGGGTCTGACAAACTCCGGAAGACATATGATCCTTCCCATAATGGCCGGCTTTGATCCCGCCAGACTGCGGTAGCGGTCTCCCGTATAGAGATACCTCATTTCCCGCTCTCCGATTCCCCATTCACTTTCCATGCCCACAAACCAGTCGTCATCATAGATCAGGCGGCAGACCCCGTCTTCACTGGCAAGTTCTTTCTGCATACGGCTCAGGTATTCCGGATCTCTTACCGCAAATACCTCAAACTGACGCTTCAGCCACGCATTCTGCCACTGGGCCAGGTCTTCCAGCAGTTCCCCGTTCTCCCACGGTACTCTGCGGATTCCGGCGCTGTATTTCAGCACCCATCTGGGCTGATCAAAAATAAAGCGGAAATCAAACGGCAGATAGATGGCCTCCCGGGCCGGCATCAGAAAGGTAAAGGGCATCTTTTCCTCATACATGTCCCGGAATGCCGACAGGATCAGGCTCCGCATATGTCCCTTATGGCGCTCTTCCTTTGCGGTGGCGACCCCGACAATATAGTCACAGGTCTGCACATTTCCCCTCATGGAAATCCTGTACGGATTCCTGTGAAGCATGGATATGATGTTTCCGTCCTGTTCACAGACCAGCACCCGGCTGTCCCTGATCTTTTCCTTAAAATAATATCTGCGGAAGGACTCTGAATCTTCCGGAAAACACTCTTTCCAGAGTTCCTCACTTGTTTCTTTTTCCCCTTCTGCCAAATAACGTACCATTCTTATCTCCACTTACCTTGAAATTTGTCTGATCCTGTATTTTTTCGCAAATCCGCAGGGCGCATAGGACATTTTCGCCTGTCTGAGCCCCGGAAGTCCCATGTCATCTTCCCGGTTTACCAGGACCGCTTCCGGGAATTCATGGATCAGGAACTGCTGATTGATGCACTGATACAGCCCCCGGTATTCCGGATTGGCCTTTTCAATATGGATAATTGCCATCTTCTCCAGAGGATTATAGCTTCCGATGGAAAATGCCTCCAGGGAATCATCCACATAAATGCCTCCCATGCGCACATTGAGCATGGAGCAGTTTTTCAGTATCTCATGGATGCCGCTCACCTCATAATCCAGATGGCCCTCCACTTCCTGTCCTTTCTGCGCTCTCCATTTCACCAGAAATTCCCATACCTCATGGCTGTCAGAACAGCAGAGCGTCCTGTATTCAAATCTGCCGGCAAATTTTTTCACAAAGGAATTGAGATGATTCTTCTTTTTATGAAGATCTTTTCCTGCCAGAGTCTTCAGAGACTCCGCGTTATAAATATAATCCCTGCTGTCAGGCAGTTCCGTCACAGAGTACCGGTCCGGCGGCAGATTGAGATATTCCACGGCCGGTTCATCCGCCAGGTAAATCTCCAGCGGCAGATCCAGCTCTTCATTAAAATACTGCTCCAGTTCCTTAAAATATCCGGGCATATCTTCCATTCTTCCCACGGGAAGTGCCGCATATTTTTTTCCGTGAATGGTCATGGTCCAGAGAACAGCTCTGCCGTCCCGCACTGCATACCGGACGTCATAATATTCCCTCCAGAGGAAATTATCCAGAATCACACTGTCACAGGTGGGATCATGACGCAGTCCGTAAAATCCCGTAAGCTTTTCGATATCCTCTGCCTCTAATCTCTTGAATTCTATTTTCATGATAACCTCGTTTTTTATTTCCGTATCTCAGGCCTCCGTCATGGCCTTTGTCTGACTGCCCGTTCATTTTACCACATTTTGCACTTTATGGGAAGGCCAATTCATTCTGATATTTTTCCCCGTTTTTCCCTTTAAATTCAGCATTTTCTATTGACATTTAAAAGCCATAGAGTATAATCAGAAGTAATCGAGACCGCAATGTGAAACATTGTTCCGCATTGTGAAACTTCATAACGTATTCTGAAACACTTGACTGCAGCGTACATACAGAAACAGAAAATGATCCAAATTTGTAGGTAAAAAGGAGAATGAGACATGCATGAAGTATTAGAAAAGATCCAGAAGATCGGTATCGTTCCGGTGGTGGTTCTGGATGATGCCAAAGACGCTCTTCCGCTTGCAAAGGCACTCTGTGAAGGCGGTCTTCCCTGCGCGGAGGTAACCTTCCGTACAGCAGCTGCTGAGGAATCCATCCGCATCATGGCAAAGGAATTCCCGGAAATGCTGGTGGGCGCAGGAACCGTACTGACTACAGAGCAGGTAGACCGTGCCGTAAACGCCGGCGCCAAATTCATTGTAAGCCCGGGTCTGAATCCCACCGTAGTAAAATACTGCGTTGACAGAGGCATTCCGGTGACTCCGGGAACCTCCAATCCCAGCGATGTGGAAATGGCTCTTTCCCTGGGCCTTGAAGTGGTAAAATTCTTCCCGGCAGAAGCAGCCGGCGGACTTGAGATGATCAAGGCCATGTCTGCTCCCTACACCACAATGAAATTCATGCCCACAGGCGGCATCAACGCCAAGAACCTGAATTCCTATCTGGCCTTTGACAAGATTCTGGCATGCGGCGGCAGCTGGATGGTGAAAAAAGACCTGGTGGCAGCCGGAGAGTTCGACAAGATCCGCGACCTCACCAGAGAGGCCGTACAGACCATGCTGGGCTTTGATCTGGCTCACGTAGGAATCAACTGTTCCGATGAGGCTGAGGCTGAAAGCACTGCCGATGCCTTTGACCGTCTGTTCGGATTCACAAAGAAGGTCGGAAACAGCTCTGTTTTTGCAGGAACCGCAGTAGAGGCAATGAAATCCCAGGGCCGCGGCGCAAAGGGCCACATCGGCATTGCCACCAACTCCGTTCTGAGAGCAAAAAATTATCTTGAAATGATGGGCTTCCGTTTTGACGAGTCCACCGCCAAGTTTAAAGGCAGCAAGATGACTGCCATTTATCTGGCTGACGAAATCAACGGTTTCGCCGTACATCTGATGCAGAAATAAGAAGCCGGCGGCTCTTTCTGAACCGGTATCCGTTCCGGATGCCGGTTCATATCCTGCCGTCCGTTATGTTCCAATAAAAAAGAAGGAGATTCGTAAATCATGGCAAAGAGAGTTATTACATTTGGTGAAATCATGCTCCGTCTCGCTCCGGAGGGATACTATCGTTTCGTACAGACAAACAGCTTCGGCGCAACCTACGGCGGCGGAGAGGCAAACGTGGCTGTTTCTCTGGCCAACTATGGTCTGGACGCAGCATTTGTAACAAAACTTCCGAAGCACGAAATCGGTCAGGCTGCTGTCAACGCCCTGAGACAGTATGGTGTTGATACTTCTGCCATCACCCGCGGCGGCGACCGTGTGGGCATCTATTTCCTGGAAAAAGGTGCTTCCCAGAGACCTTCCAAGGTTATCTATGACCGTGCTCACTCCGCAATTGCAGAGGCTTCTCCGGAAGACTTCGACTGGGCAGCCATCTTTGCAGGTGCTGACTGGTTCCACTTCACCGGCATTACTCCGGCCCTCAACGACACCGTTGCATCCATCTGTCTGGAAGCATGCAAAAAGGCCAAGGAACTGGGCCTCACTGTTTCCTGCGACTTGAACTACAGAAACAAGCTCTGGTCCAAGGAAAAAGCCGGACAGGTTATGGGCGAGCTCTGCAAATATGTTGATGTCTGCATCGCCAACGAGGAAGATGCTTCCGACGTATTCGGCATCAAGGCTGCCAATACAGATGTTACTGCAGGCACTGTAAATCATGAAGGTTACAAAGATGTGGCAAAACAGCTGGCTGACCGTTTCGGTTTCTCCAAGGTTGCCATCACGCTTCGTGAATCCATCTCTGCCAACGACAACAACTGGTCCGCAATGCTCTATGACGGCACAGGCTATTACTTCAGCAAGAAATACGCAATGCACATTGTTGACCGTGTGGGCGGCGGCGACAGCTTCGGCGGCGGCCTGATCTATGCATGCCTGAATGACTACGACGCTCAGGGCACCATCGAATTTGCAGTTGCTGCATCCTGTCTGAAGCACTCCATCGAAGGAGACATGAACATGGTTTCCGTTGATGAAGTAAAGAAGCTGGCAGGCGGAGACGGCTCCGGACGCGTTCAGCGGTAATTTTTATTCCGCTCTTATTACGCTGGTCCCATTTGCCAATTACGGCAAGTTTATTCCTCATATACCAGACGAAGACAGGGTATCTGCGGCTGCCAATCGCAGATACCCTGTCTTCTCTTTTTCTGTCCGTATTCCGGAACTTCCGGTGTCCGTTCCGTTTGCTTTTCTTCTGTTCCGTTCTCTTCCGCCTTCTGCGGCTGTTCTCAGGATTTCCCCGGTCTTCATGCTTCATGAATCAGACAGTACTGTTTCAGGTTCATGCCCTTGTCCACAATTCCGAATACCTTGAATCCGAAATGGCCGTAAAAGGCCACGTTTTTTTCATTGTGGGTCTCCAGGGAGATCATCAGTTTATGAGCCGCCGCATATGCCAGAGTTTCATCCAGAAGTTTTTCCGCTATACCCCGGTGCCTTGCGGAAGGACTCACCGCCAGGTAAATAATATGGATACGGTTTTCCTGATGAAGCTGGGCCGTCCACCGGGAATTCAGATAGTCCCGGCCCCGGATAAAATTCCAGAGTGTCCGGAGACTTCTGTCTTCCCTGATCAGATACTCATCGGTCTTCAGGGACGCCAGCATTTCCGTCATGTAAAACCGGATGGGATCATAGGGTTCCGATTCATCGGACACCACCAGAACTCCATTGAGCTCAGGGCTGTCCGCAAAAATCTCACAGGTTTCATAAAATTCCGTCAGATCACAGTCAAACAGTTCCGGCATCAGCCGTTTTCTGGTCTCTTCATCCGGAATCAGCGTATGATAAAGCGGGTCCTCCGCAAAACATTCCGTCAGAAGCGTTCTGAGCCGGGGCAGATCTTCTTTCTGCACCCGGTATAATATCTGGCTTTCCATTGCAGCCGTTTACACCCCTTTTGCTTTTTTCATTTCACAGATCAATGTATCCATGGCCTGGATCAGATACCGGATATCGTCATCAAAGCAGGCCAGCTCGTGAGCCTCCATGCGGCGCAGGGATTGTTCCTCTTCCCCGGTATCCGTGTCTCCGGTTTTCAGTTTTTCCTTCAGGCTGCGCACCTGAGCCGAAAGATCCACATGGTGGACAATCCGTCCGGCGCCCCACTGCAGACGGTCCGGATCCTGATTCAGAACATATTCCGTGAAATACCTGTATACCTGATCGTCAAACTGGAAGGCATACTGGTTATTGTCCACCAGATACAGATTTTCCAGTGCTCCTGAAAGATCCGCCTGCTCCAGGCAGCGTACCGCGTCTCCGATATGTCTCAGATTGTTCTGAGCCGCCTCATGAGGGAACAGTACCTCATCATGCCAGTTCAGCCTTACAAAATAATCCTGACATTTCCGGAACAGGTACAGGAGCTGTCTCTGAAATGCCTCCGGTACGGGGCCTTCGGTCCTGTTGATTTCCTGCACCCTGTCATAAAGATGGCAGGCCAGTTCCTGTCCCTCATCCAGCCGTTCCAGAAGCCGTCGGATCAGATCCCGGTCTTCACGTCCCGTCACCGGCCGGATACTGTCTCTCAGTGCCCTGAGAGTCCTTCTGAAATCCAGGGGTGCCACCCGGATCTGATCCAGCTCCATCAGAAGGAGCCCGTACAGCTGATGATGGAACCGGTAAATGTCCGGATCATAGTACTCGTCGTTGTCAAACTGGGAATGATAATGGGTTTCCATGAATCTTCCGCCGCTGAATTCATTGACCATGGACGGAATTCCGGAAATGGCAATGGAAAAGTCATCTGACCAGGTCTCAATGGGCGTCTGTACATACAGCCCTTCCGGATACACATCCTCAACGGGCATCGGGAGATTTTCTATGAATGTTTTCAGAAACTCTTCATATTCAAAGGTGGAGCGGATTCCGTCCCATCTGTCATGGGCATGGGCCGGCAGTTCAAAATTCAGGTCCGCAATAACCTGTCCCTGCCACTCCGGCCGGATTTTGAATACCTGCTGCCAGGCGCCTGTGGACCAGTCATATTTGGAATTTACGATTCCCCATTCCTCCGCAGCCATGGCGCAGAACACCAGGGTCCTGCGGGGACGGTATCCGGCTTTCAGAAGTGTTCTTGCCATGCCGAGCATCATTCCCACCGCACAGTTGTCATCCTGGAATCCGTCAAAATAGGAATCATAATGGGCACTCAGAAGAATCATCCCCGGACCGGTCCCCGGAATGGTTCCCCAGACGTTATACGCCGGAACCTGTTCCCGAACCCGGGAGTCTGCATCAAATTCCACGGAAATTCTTTCCTGCTCCTTCAGTGCCCGTTTGAGAATTTCCGCGTCTTTTCTGGACATGGAGAAAGCAGGAGCTTCCCTGGGGCCGGCAATGTCCTGGGCATTAAGCGCCTCTTCGCCCACTTCCCCATATCCGCTGTCCTGAACGGCAATGACGGCGGCAGCCCCTTTCAGATGCGCCTGGTACACGGGGAAATTGATCCACCACTCTTCTCTCTGGTTTATGTCCACCATCACGAGGCATCCGGTCACATCCCTGCCTTCATAGTCCGCCTCGCCGCCTTTTCCGGCACAGACCAGCGGGAATTCCCTGAACCCGTCCGTGCAGAAATCCGTCTGATAGGCGCCCAGCTGGAATTCATGGGAAAGACCGTCATGGTCTGTAAATCGCATGACGGCCTTCCTGAACTCCCAGGAATCCAGACACAGCTCGTCTTTATGGATATCCTGAAGTCCTATTTTTTCCATTTCTTTTTTCAGCATCTCACCGGTGGCAAGCTCCGCTTCCGAGCCTGCCGTCCGGTATCCCAGAACCGGATTGCTCCGGATCTCTTCCATTTTCTTTGCAAGGCCGTAAGAATACTCGATATCCACAGCCTCAAGATATTTTTTTCTCTGTCCGTCCCATTCTGATTTCAATGGGATACGCCTCCTTTGTCTGACTCCGCTGTCTTCCTTTATCCGTTCTGTCCGTGGCAGATCACCGGCATGTTCTTATAGACATGTTCGTAAAGTGTTCCGGCTGCTGCCGGCGGAAGATTGATGCAGCCGTGGGATCCATTGGTCTTGTAGATCTCTCCTCCGAAGGAAGACCGCCAGCTGGCATCATGAAATCCGATTCCGCCGTTGAACGGCATCCAGTATCTGACCGGAGTTTCATAATCTTCTCCCCGCAGGACTTTGTCCAGCTGCTTATAATAGAGGAAATAGATTCCGTCCGGCGTCGTCCAGTTTTTTGACACGTTTCCGGATACAAACGGGGAATCCATGATGCAGGTCCCTTTTTCATAAAGATACAGGTGCTGATTCTTCAGGTCCACTTCCACATAGGTATCTCCATAATCATGTTCCCCACGGGATGCGGCCGTTTTATCATAAACCGGCTCCCTGGTGCAGGACTCTCCCTTCACCACGGCGTTAATCAGCTCCGCCGTCTCAGCAGCCTGACTGATCCTCCATCCGTAGGGCCCTGTTACCGTCACATCTTCTCCGGAAGTCGTGCGGAATGTATGGGGCTTCTCATATGTATCATAAGTGTCGGCCAGTTTTTTCACATAGGCGGCAGCAAGTGTCTCATCCACCTGAACCGTAAGATCTTCCCCTGTCCGGAGCCAGCTGACAATCTCAGAACCTTCCAGAATTTCTTCCTTTTCTCCGAAACGGTAGGCAATCGTCATATCCGCCCGCTGATTCATGGCATTGCACAGATTCACAAGTTCCTCATTGTCGGAAGTGATCTGAACCGTTTTATAGCAGTCCGAATCTGCAAGTTCCAGCTTTTCCTGCTGGCTGTTCAGCGCGTTTTCCACCGCTGCCGTCAGTTTTTCCAGGTCCAGTTCATTTCCCTGGACTTCCGGTACAATCTCGAAGGGCTGCCCCTCCCGCCAGGGCGTGATGCCGGCATCTCTGGTTTCCCGGGCTGATTTTACAAAGCTCAGGTTCTGAAGTTCTTCTTTCAGTTTTTCCCGGTCATATTCTGCTGAAAGTTCCACGGTATACCGATTGTCCACGTCCGGACCGCTCAGGCGTCCGGAAGCGTTTTCTTCTTCCAGAATTTTTTCCAGATCACCCGTCACCGTTACATGGTATCCGATATCTGTATCATGGATGATCTCCTGGGTCCCCTCACGGCTTACGATTCTGAGAGAATATCCGCCCTGATAGAAAGATTCAATAAAATTCTTTGCTTCTTCTGTTGTCATCCCTGTGACACCGAGGCCGTTGATGATGGTCCCGTCCACAAATCTGTCCGTATTTTTCTCTGCCGCAGACACCTGCCCGGCAGACAGGGTCAGAAACAGGGCAACAGCAGCCCCGGCAGAAAATATCCGTCCCAACAGTTTTTTCATTCTTATCCCGCTTTCTGTTTATTTGCGGCTTTCCGGCCGCATAAGCATATTGTAGCCACGGCCTTCCCGGCTGTCAAGGACAACTCCTGCCGCAATGTGAAGGATTTTCTCCCTGTTCTGTCATGTCTTCCCGGATTTTGTTTACCAGTGCCGTCACCACCTGGTGATCGCGGATCTCCATGACCCGGATATGCAGTCCGGACGTCTCCACCTCTGCCTGTGCCCCGTCCTGCGGAACAGAGCCCAGGGCTCCGAATACCAGACCGCTGAAAGTATCATATCCCTCATTTTCCAGAGAAATTCCCAGTGCTTCCGATACCGCATCCAGAGATGCGCTGCCGCGGACCTTCCAGGTATTGATATCCACCTGTTCCACCTGTGCTTCTTCATGATCAGCCTGCGCATCTTCATCAAACTCTCCCACCAGCTGTTCCAGAAGATCGTTGATTGTGATGATTCCGGTCATTCCGCCATATTCATCCAGTACCACAGCCAGACTGTTATGGGTTCTTTTCATATTGCGGAACAGAACATCTGCCTTGACGCTTTCCGGTACATAATAAGCCGGTTTTACCGCTTTTTTCATGACCGTTTCCCTGTTTTTTTCCTCCAGCCGGAAATAATCCCTGGCATTCAGAATTCCCACCACCTGATCTGCTGTTTCCCCGCAGATGGGAAACAGGGTATGGCGGCTTTCATATATTGTCTTTTTCCAGTCTTCCATGCTTTCGTCCATCCACAGAAAGCAGACATCAGTTCTGTGGGTGGCGATCTCTCCGGCTGTCAGATCGTCAAATTCAAATACATTCTGAATGAATTCTTTTTCCTCACTGTCAATGGCCCCTTTTTCGCTTCCAGCGTCCACCATAAGCCGGATGGATTCCTCGCTGACGTCCTCTTCATCTGCGTTGGGGTCAATTCCAAGGAGGCGCAGAATCCCATTGGTGGAATTGGTCAGCAGCCATACGATCGGAGCAAATATCTTTGCAATCAGCGTGATCAGTCCTGACATGGCCAGCGCCAGTGCTTCCGCTTTCTGCATGGCCACACGTTTCGGCACCAGCTCACCGAAAATCAGGGTCACATAGGACAGCACAAGGGTGATCAGAATCACTGCTGCCGCATCCAGAGTGGCCTCCGGGATCCTGACTCCCAGAGATCGGAACAGTGCCACCAGTTCATCTGAAAAATTCTCCGCCGCAAATGCACTTCCAAGGAAGCCGGACAGCGTAATCGCCACCTGTATGGTAGCCAGAAACCGGGCCGGCTGTTCTGTGAGCCGAAGAAGACGCACGGCTCTGCGGTCCCCTTCGGATGCCATTTTCGCCAGTCTGCTTTCATTCAGAGAAATCATGGCAATCTCGGCACAGGCAAATACAGCGTTGCATGCAATCAGTGCCAGCTGAAGCAAAATCATCAATAACACGGAATTCAAAAAAAATCTCCTCTCTTTTCTGCACGTCCTTTCGTGCGTTTCTTATTTCTTAAAATTAAAACCGGAACCAGGAGAGCGGAAGCTCCCGTGCAAGATTCAAAGGCCTCATGCAGACAGCCTCCCCGGCTTTTTCAGGGCGGCATTCAGGTTCATCTGTGCAGAAAAAAGGCACAGACCATCATCCCCCTGATCAGGGAGACGGTCCATGCCTGTGGTTTCTTTTTTATTCTTTTTACGTTCCTGTTTCTGCTGTTTTCTTCAGAATCGTCGCTGTCGGCGTTTTCCATATCTGCTGCCCGGCTTCCTCCTGGTGCCAATTTGAGGATATTATATGGGGCAACATCTGTTCTGTCAATACAGGGCAGCAAAAATATACACGTTCTAAACAACCGTCACCATTCCCGTTTTCTCCGAAAAGAACTGCCGGAATTCCTCAAAACTGTGATCCAGCAGATCACTTTTTTTCAGGAACAGCACTTTCTTTCCGTATACCATCAGAATCAGGTCTTCTGTTTCCGCCGTATATCCGAATGAATCGTAGGGAACCTCTGCTTCCTGAGATCCGTCTGCCATGTTTTCTTCCTGCACCACTGACATACCGGAATCAGAAAATACCACCCTGAGGTTCCCGGTATCTCCTGCTGCGGCGCGTCCCCGGATCAGCCGCATGGCCGCCCGGTCAAAGGCAGTGTTTTTTCCCTTTTTCCCCACCCAGAGAGATATGATTCCGATTGCTGTTTCGGCAATGCCAAGCCAGAGCAGCGGCCTGAGCGTTTCCGCATCCCCCCAGACGCCCAGACATAAAATAAGTCCTGCCGGAAGACTCAGAATTCCCAGCAGCTTTGTCCGGTTCTTCCACAGCACTGTGCTGCCGGCTCCCAGTGCTACGGCTCCCGCCGCAGCCACCGCCTCCAGCTCTCCCGGATATAAAATTCCCGGAATCAGAAGAAAAAGTCCCAGCATCCAGTTTATGCTTCCCAGCATCGCCCTTCTTTTTTTCCGTTTCTCCCGCTTTTCTTCCCCGGCCTTTTCCATACCGCCAAACCGGTCTGTCAGACTCCACAGAAACGGGTATGAATTTCTGCTTATCATCTCCATCCGTTTTTCCAGAGCCCGGCTCATCTGGTTCTGCACGGCCCCTGAATCCACAGGCGTTATCCGAAAAGAAAATGTTTTTTCCAAAGTAGCTCCCCTTTCCGATTCCCTGTTCCCAGGTATCCTTTTCTGATTATGGCGTGTCCGGAGGACATGTCATTTTTTTCTGCTCCCGGCTTTCTGCGGTGAACGCAGAACCCGGCATGCACAGGTATAATGTCCGCTTCGCGCTCATTATAGTATGTCCTCCGGACATGCTATCCTTATTTTGTGCCCGGTTTTCTGCGGTGAACGCAGAACCCGGCATGCACAGGTATAATGTCCGCTTCGCGCTCATTATAGTATGTCCTCCGGACATGCTATCCTTATTTTGTGCCCGGTTTTCTGCGGTGAACGCAGAACCCGGCATGCACAGGTATAATGTCCGCTTCGCGCTCATTATACCATGTCCTCCGGACATGCTATCCTTATTTTGTGCCCGGTTTTCTGCGGTGAACGCAGAACCCGGCATGCACAGGTATAATGTCCGCTTCGCGCTCATTATACCATAGTCTGAAAAGGTCTGGAAAAATTTTCTTTCATTTGATTCTTAATGATTCTTACGGGATGTCATGATCTCTCCTCATTCCGGTCTCTTTCCAAGATAAAGGTCTATGGTGTCGTAAATGGAGATGCGGCCGCCGGCTTCATTGACCGCCCGGCGCATTTCTTCCTCAAACGCCTCCTTCATCCGGGGTTCCATGGACAGATGGTCCGAATACGTATTCAAAAGGCCGATGTACGCTTCGGTTTCCAGGGTTCTTACCCGCCGATACAGCCTGGATTCCACATGGATGAAGCCATACTGTTCCATCCTGCGGACCGTGGCCTCACAGTCTGCTTCACTGAACTCCACCTGTTTTCCTCCGGAAGGTCGAAATTTCTCATAGACCTTCCGGCTGGCCCGGTTGCTTTTATCCTCTTCCCGGTTGGGAAACGGATGGTTCCAGAACAGAGCCGCCGTACCGCCTTTTTTCAGACACCGGAACACTTTTTCATAGGCTTCCTTCTCCGGAAGCCAATGAAAAGCCGTGGCGCTGTAGACCAGATCCATGGACTGTTCCCTGACTTCATACTCCATGAAGTCCGCCCGGACTGCCCGGAATCCGGGAAAATCCCGGCATTTCTCCTCCAGATACTGGCACAGGTGCGCCCCCGGCTCCACAGCCGTCACATGACACCCTGCTTTCAGGAAGGGGACCGTTGCCTGCCCGGTACCGGGACCGATTTCCAAAAGTGCCGAGCCGGCTCTGATACCAGAATAAGAAATGATGTCCTCAAACAGCGCATCCGGATACCCGGGCCGGTATCTGTCATAGCCGCGGGCATCCTGATCAAAAATATCTTTCAGTTCCATGTTTCCGCTCCTTTCCGTTTTCTTCCTGTTCCCTTATGATTCCAAATTCTCCGTGCATGCGGTCTCAGACACGCTCAGACCGTGGATCGTTCCGTCTCTCCCCCATTTCCCTTCCATGTTATCCGGCATCGGGATCGTTTTTCCGGCGCCTGTTTTCCCTTTTTCTTGACATACGAATTCTACAAGTGTAGAATATAATTATCTGCTACACTTGTAGAATATAGTATAACTCCCGCAGGTTCCCCTGCGGTATAAAGGAGGTGCTGTTATGGAACATTCCGATATCCGCCGTCTTCCGGACGCCGAACTGGAAGTGATGCAGGCCGTCTGGGCATGCCGCCCGCCGGTATCCCGCCAGGACATTGCCGGACTTCTGGAAGAATCCCATCCCATGGCTCCCACAACCCTTCTTACGGTCCTTTCCCGCCTGGCGGAAAAAGGATTTCTCCGGATTGAAAAAAGCGGCCGCAGCGCCCGCTATGTACCGCTTATCAGCCGCCGGGAATATCTGGCCCGGCAGAGCAGGCGTTTTCTGGACACGCTCTGCGGAGGCAGTCTTTCCGCCTTCGCGTCGGCCTTATGCGACAGCGGACTCAGCAGGGAAGAGCTGGCTGAGCTCCGCAGCCTTCTGGAAAGGGATGAATTATGAGTACTGATATGCTGATCCGAATTTTTTTTACCGGAATCATAAGCGCCGCCCTGGGAATTCCCCTGTTCCTTTCAAAGCGACAGGGTTCGGAAACAGATGGAAAATCCCGGTATCTGGATCATATCTGCAGTTATCTGCTGCCGCTCTTTGTGATCTTCATCGGGGGAACCGCCCTGATCCTTTATGGAAGAGATGTGGCCGCCTGGACCATCCTTTCCCTCTGTTTCGGCATCTTTCTTCATATTACCCTGTATTATATCATTCTGGTACCTGCCCTGCCGTTCCTTCGCAGGCATTTCAGCGCCAGAGCCTGCGCCGCCCTCTGGATGATCCCCAACTATCTCTATTTTATGGAAGCCGGCTACATGAAGCTTTCCCGGCCCCGGCTGGTGATACAGGCCCCCGGCCGGCTGGTATGGACCCTTTTTTCCATCTGGATTCTGGGTGCTCTGGTCTTTCTCCTGTGGAAAATCCTTTCTCACCTGGTCTTTCGTTTCCGTATTCTGAAAGGAGCTTATGCTCCTGCTGATCCTGAGATTCTTTCCGTCTGGAAAGAAGAAGTGAACAGATCACAAATCCCGGGGGCCGGGTTCCGTCTGGTCATTTCTCCCCGGGTCTCATCCCCTCTTTCCGTGGGGCTTTTCAAAAAAAGCATGCGTGTGGTACTGCCGGCACACTCCTATTCCCGGAAAGATCTTGCTCTGATCTTCCGCCATGAACTGGTCCATATTGCCCGGGAAGATTCCTGGTCCAAATTTTTTCTTGTATTCTGCACCGCCATGTGCTGGTTCAATCCCCTCATGTGGTTCGCCATGAGAAAAAGCGCCGATGATCTGGAACTGAGCTGCGACGAAACCGTACTTCAGAATTCCGGCTCCGCCGTCAGGCACCGGTACGCAGAGCTTCTTCTGAAAACCGCCGGAGATGAACGTGGATTTACCACCTGTCTGTCTGCTTCCGCAAATGCACTGCGCTACCGCCTGAAAAACATCATCCGTCCGGAGAAAAAGCATTCAGGCGCCCTGCTGGTAGGCCTCACGGTCTTTTTCCTCTGCCTCACCTGCGGTTATGTGGCTCTGGCCACTGAAGAAGGAACCGGCGGGGAAATCATCTTCCGTTCCCGTGACCGGGAACTGTATTCTCTTTCTTCCGTCATGCCGGAAGAAAATCCTTATAACACCACCTACCGGTGCAGTGACAGCGCGGCGCTGTATTCCTATCTGGCTTCTCTGGATCTGTACCGGCTGACCGGAAACTATTCTTTCGAAGACTCCGGACGCCGTTCCACCTTCATTTTTGATGTCCCGGAAGGAGTTTTCTGCGTGGTGCTGGGGGACCATACGGTGAAACTGGTTCCCCTTTATGAAGAAAAGCTGTCTTCCGATCTTTACTATCTTCCTGAAGGCGTAAACTGGGAATATCTGGATACCCTGATTCTTCCGGATCCGGCTCTGAAACTTTCCTTTGAGCCCTCCGGATATGCAGGCAGCAGGACTCTCTCGGCCTCTCTGCTGTCTCTGGAAAAAACAGAAGGCAGGCATACGGAGGTCCTGAAGGAATTCGATCCGGAACTGTACAAAAGTCCCAGCGGAGCCATGGGCTATGAAGCCAGCGAAGGGACCCTGGATTTTTCCCATCCGATGCTCTCCGGCTTTACCTTGGAAATCCAGCCGCTGGATTCCTCCGCACCTGCATCCGGGTCTACAGCTTCTCCCGCTTCCGGACGTACGGTTTATGTTCCGGTTTCCGGCCGGTCCTGTACACTGACTCTGGCTGACGTTCCGGCCCGGTACCGCATCACCGCGGATCTGGAGGGCCCGCACGGATCCGTCTACCATGCGGTCTTCCTGTTTGAGTTCGGAGGCACAGAGCCGTAAATTCGGCGGACTGTACTTTCCGCTGACTTCTGCGGCTTTTTCGTTCCTGACCTTCCGCCGGGTATTGCCGCCATCGCGATCTGCCTCCGGTCCGTTTTCTTCTGCCCTGCAGGTTTCAGAACAGCTGTCCCGGAAGCCTCCTCTTTTCTTTCGGCGGAAAGTTCCGGTCAAATTCTTCTGCTTTTTCTTCATCCACGAAGTATCCTTCCGGTGTGAAATATACGCCGGTGATTCCGTCCAGAAAGCCCGCTTTCAGTTCTTTTACGAGAAAATAAGGCACCATCTCCGCTTCCGGTTCCCCGTGATAACGGATCCCCAGGGTTCCGCCGGTCACAAACCCGGATTTTCCGTAAAAGTCAATGTTTCCCTCAATGCACAGGGCGCCTGCTCCCAGTTCCGCCGCCTTTTTCATGGACGTTTCCAGCAGCAGTTTTCCATATCCCTTACGCTGAAACTCCGGATGAATACTGATGGGGCCGAATGCCATGACCGGAATCGTTCTTCCGTCATCTGCTTCAATCTTGGCCTGCATATACATGATGTGCCCGATGAGGCGCCCGTCCTTTTCCATGACCAGATCCAGTTCCGGCACAAAGGCCGGGTCCTCCCGCAGCACATGAAGCACATAGTGTTCCAGGCATCCGGGTCTGTACACATTCCAGAATGCCTCACGGGTCAGTGCTTCCGCCTCTCTGTGCTCTCCGTCCGTTTCCCTTCGGATCATGATTCCGTTCCGGTCCATCATAATTTCCTCCTGAATCCTGTAAAATTTCATATGCCGTTTCATAATATATTTCATGATATCATGATTCCGCAGCCGCTTTCAAGGCCGGCGGCAGAAGAAACCGCATCTTATTCTTTTCTCATTTCCCGAAGTCCCCGGACATTTCATTCCGAACCCGGGTTTGTAATCACCTGATTTTTCAGTTATAATAGCCTCTGTAAGAGTGCCGCCATATCCGGCAGCACGAAAGTATACCCGCCCATTTATTCATAACAGAACACCGGAGGAATAAAATCATGCAGACATCATCGGATCTGAAAAATCTGCTTGCCCGGATTGACCGGAAAAGCTATCCGGCCTATAAAGATACCAGAGGTACCTACCAGTTTCCCGGCTATGTATTGTCCATCGATCATGTTCAGGGGGACCCCTTTGCCTCCCCGTCCCGTCTCAGCATCCATGTAAATGGAAAAACGGCGGCATTTCCGCCGGATCTGTACCGGCTTCCGGCCCAGCGGACCGCTCTGCAGGATGAACTGACCCGTCTGTTCGGCCGCCAGGCGGAACAGGCATCTTTCCGGGCAAAAGGATCCGGACACAGCGGACTGATTTCCGTCAGCCGATGCGGACAGGAAGTTCTTGAGAGAACCGCCTGCCGTCTTGATCCCGAAAGCGGAAATATTCTGCTTCGCTTTGAAGCAGGTTTTCCGGCCAACGGGCGCACCATCAACGCCCGGGAGCTGGAAAAGATATTGTTCGAACTGGTTCCGCGCTGTGTCGGAGCCTCTCTGTTTTACAGGAATCTTGATGCCGGACGCCTTAAGTCCATTGCAGACCTGGCCGAAGACCAGCAGTACATCCGTAATCTTCTGCCCGGGCTGGGGCTCTGTGCCTTTGTGGCAGACGGCAGCATCCTGCCGCGCGCTTCAGGCGTTTCTGCTCTTCCCATGAAACATGCGGTTCCCTTCCGGTCTCCGGAGGAGCTTTCCGTGACCCTGAATCTTCCTCACAAAGGAAAACTCACAGGCATGGGGATTCCCAGAGGAATCACGCTGATTATCGGCGGAGGCTATCACGGAAAATCCACTCTGCTTAAGGCTCTGGAACTTGGAGTCTACAATCATATTCCTGGAGACGGGAGAGAATATGTCATTACAGATGAAACAGCTGTAAAAATCCGCGCAGAAGACGGAAGGAGCATCCGGCGGACAGATATTTCCATGTTCATCAACGGCCTGCCGGACGGAAGGGACACCCGGCACTTTATGACGGAAAATGCCAGCGGAAGCACTTCTCAGGCAGCCAACGTCATGGAAGCCATGGAAGCAGGCACCGCTCTGTTTCTCATTGACGAGGACACAAGCGCCACAAATTTCATGTTCCGGGATGAGCTGATGCAGCAGGTCATTCACAGAGACATGGAACCCATAACGCCTTTTCTCGAACGTCTCCGGGAACTCTATGAAAAATACGGAATTTCCTCCATCATCGTTGCCGGCAGCTCCGGTGCCTATTTTCACGCGGCAGACCATATCATCCAGATGGACCGGTATGTCCCCAGAGAAATCACGGCATATGCCAGGAAGGCGGCCATGGAGTTTCCCATGAATCTTTCGCTTCCGGAGCCGGCCGAAACTCCCGATTTTAACCGCTGCCCCGCTCCTTCCCCTGAATTTCGGGGCAGTGACCGGATCAGGATGAAACCCCTCGGCCGCGACGGAGTATCCATAAACCGCGACACCATTGATCTGCGGTACGTGGAACAGCTGACAGACAGCGAACAGGCAGCTGCTCTGGGCTACTGTCTGGTCTATGCGCAGAAACATCTCCTGGACGGAAAGACTGATCTGCGCCGTATCGTGGAACAGATCGATTCCCTCATGGACCGGCAGACCATGGATGTTCTCTGTGAGAGCCGCACAGCTCCGGCGTTCCTGGCAAGACCCAGGAAACAGGAAATCTTCGCCTGCTTCAACCGCTTCCGGGGACTGAAGCTTTAAAGTATATTTTTCCCATATGTATCCTGAGGTCTGTGAAAGGCGCGAATCCGTGTTCTGACAGGCCTCTTTCTTCCGGTTTTCCGTTTCCTGCCATCCTCTGCTATGCCAGAAACAGCGAGGCGGCACACCAGACCAGAAGAAGAGCCATAATGGTATTGACTGTCTTTGCATGTCTGGAAAAAAGCCATCGGAACACAGAACCGAACGCAGACCAGCAAAGCGTACATGCAAAGCCGATGAATGCCAGAAGAAGCGCAAAACCTGTCAGCGGCAGGATCTGCCCCTGGTATACGGGAAGAATATATGCCTCCATGGACATAATGCAGTAAATATAAATCTTGGGATTGATAAACTGGAGAAGCACCCCTGACCGGAATCCTTCGTGGGAATGATTCTCCCGGAGCCCATCCTGACTCCGGAATGTTTCCCATGCAAGATACAGCATATAGGCCGCACCTGCAAACAGCATCGGCGTTTTGATCCGGGGAATCAGGGCAGACAATGCGCTGCAGAAAGACGTGCAGAGAAGCATCACCACAGAAAATCCTGTCCAGATGCCCAGATTGAACGGCAGCGCACCTCTGAACCCTTTTCTTCCGCCGTTGGACATGGACATGATATTATTGGGGCCCGGTGTAATGGCGGTCACAAAGGCATAGGTCATAAAAGAAAACCAGCTGAACATATTTGACATCACTCCTTAAATATTGTACCATATCGTCAAAGAAATCTTCCTCAGGGATTTCTATTATATTATACTATTAATCCAATATATTATCAACAGAGGATTTGTATTTATGGATGTTACAAATATTGTTGCAGCCAATGCCAGAAACATCCGGGAGCGGAAAAAACTGACGCTGGATGCTGCGGCCGCGGCCACAGGTGTTTCCCGCAGCATGCTGGCACAGATCGAAAAGGGTGAAGTCAACCCGACGATTTCCGTGCTCTGGAAAATTGCCAACGGATACAAAGTTTCTTTCACTTCCCTGGTGGAACGGAGTCAGGATCCGGTATCAGTTATCCGGCAGAGGGAAATCACCCCGCTGTCCGAAGACGGCGGCCGCTATCTCAATTATCCCGTCTTTACCTTCAGTGAAAAAACTCTTTTTGAAACATACCGCATTGCCATTGAACCCGGCGGCCGTCTGGAAGCCCAGCCTCACCTTTCCGGTTCTGAAGAATATATTACTGTTTTCACAGGTCAGGCGGAAATCACAGTGGCCGGAGAACGGTATCTTCTTGAAAAAGGCGATTCCATACGTTTCTGTGCCGATGTCCCCCACGCCTACGGGAACCCGGGAGCAGAAACCGCCGAACTGAGCATGCTGATTTTTTACAGCCGCTGACAGCCGGAAACCATGTTTCGGGATATTTCTTCCCGGGCCGGTGTTTTCCGGTTTCTTCTGAATATCCCTGTATCTGCGGTTCTGTAAACCTTCCCTGCAAAGGATAAAAACAATGAGTGATAAAAATGAATCTTCCGGACTTTCCCTGCTGGACAAGGGAAAGAAAAATCTTATTTCCGCTGTATTCAGCAGAATGGGGCTCATCGTTCTTCTGCTGATTCTGCAGGTCATGTTCCTGTTCGGTGCTTTCCGATGGTTCACGGGATTCCTGCCCCATATCTGGGGCGGCGCCGTCCTGTTTTCCGTCTGCATGGTGCTGTATCTGCTGAACGGCCGCCTGGATCCCACCGCAAAAATCACCTGGCTGGTGATCATCATGCTGATGCCCATGCCGGGAGCCCTTTTGTATCTGTACACCAAAAGTGATGTAGGTCATCGTGCCCTCAGAGACCGTGCCGCCCAGCTCATTGATCTGACCCGTTCCAGTCTCCCTGCCCGGCCGGAGACCGAATGTTCTCTGAAGAAGCAATGTCCCGGCGCCGCTGCCCTTGCCCGCTACATCGGACAGAGCGGATGCTTTCCCGTCTACGCCAACACAGAGGTAACCTACTTTCCGCTGGGAGAAGCTATGTTTTCGGAGATGCTGCACCAGCTGGAGCAGGCCAGACATTTTATCTTTCTGGAATATTTCATTGTAGATGAAGGACTGATGTGGGGAAAAATCCTTGAGATTCTCGCACAAAAAGCGGCTCAGGGCGTGGAAGTACGGGTCATGTATGACGGTACCTGCGAATTTTCCACCCTTCCCCGCGACTATCCGAAACGTCTTCATAAGCTGGGCATTCAGTGCAAGGCCTTTTCGCCTGCCATGCCCTTTGTTTCCACGCACTACAATTACCGGGATCACAGAAAAATTCTTGTTATCGACGGCCAGACAGCATTTACCGGAGGGGTTAATCTGGCGGATGAATATATCAACCATATTGTCAAATTCGGACACTGGAAAGATACGGCCATCATGCTCCGCGGTGAGGCTGTTCCCTCGTTTACGCTTCTGTTCCTTCAGATGTGGAATCTGGATGTGAAAAATCCCGAATTTTCCCGCTTTATCCATGTACCGGCGGAGCCCAGACCCGAAGCCAGAGGGTTTGTCGTTCCTTACGGCGACTGTCCGCTGGACCGCTACCGGGTGGGGGAACAGGTCTATATTGATATTCTGAACCGGGCGGTGGACTATGTCCATATCATGTCTCCGTATCTGATTCTGGATCATGAAATGGAAATGGCCCTCATTTATGCCGCCCAGAGAGGTGTGGACGTCCGTCTGATCCTTCCCGGTGTTCCTGACAAGTCAGCACCCTACGGCCTGGCATTCACGCATTATGCGGCCCTGCTGGATGCAGGTGTGAAGATCGCGGAATATACACCGGGATTTGTCCATGCCAAAGTGTTTGTATGCGATGACCGGGAAGCAGTGGTGGGCACCATCAATCTGGACTACCGGAGTCTGTACCATCATTTTGAATGTGCCGTCTATCTCTGGGGCACTGACTGCATTTCCGACATCCGAAATGACTTCGCCGACACCTGGGAGAAATGCCGTATGATCACCAGGGAAAATCTCCGGGATATTCCTCCGGTCAGACGGCTCATGGGAATCATTCTGAAACCTCTGGCACCGCTGATGTGATCTTATATTTCCGTATTGCAGAAGCCTGACGGATCCATTTCCGTCAGGCTTTTTCTGTCGGTACATGCCCGGATATCATCGGGTACTTCAAACACAGCCGGTGCGGAAACTTTCCATTTCCATTTTCTTTTCCTGCATCCGGTTTTCCGTCGCTTTCCGCCTCACGGAAAAATCCTCTTGACTTTTTTCTTTCTCTCCCCTATAATAAATTTAGAATCATTCTAAAAAGCAGGGCTGCTATGACAAAATATGCAAAAAAAATCAGGGAAATTGTGGAAACTTCCCGGAATCACATGACAGCGGAACAGATTTTTGAAGTTCTGAAGGAGACCTATCCTGCCGTGGTACTGGCCACCGTATACAACAACCTCAACAGGCTCACGGAATCCGGCCTTATCCGCAGGATTACCGTGGAGGGTATGCCTGACCGGTATGACCGTACCGAACGCCATGATCATCTGGTATGCAGGCGCTGCGGAAGGCTTACGGACATCAGCCTGGAAGATCTGACCCTGTCCCTTCAGGAACAGGTGGGAATTCCCATCCTGTCCTATGATCTGAAACTTCTGTATATCTGTGAAGACTGCAGAAAAAAACAAATGAAAAAACATGAAAAGGAAGTGAATCATTGAATCATCTGCCGTTATCTGTACGTGTCCCCATTGAACCTGACAACCCCAGCATTCTCCGGAATGAGGAAAAATGCATCCGGTGCGGCATGTGCAAAGAAGTCTGTACCCACGCCATGGGTGTCCATGGCACCTATACTCTGGAGCAGACGGGAAATCATGCCGTCTGCATCAACTGCGGCCAGTGTGCCAATGTCTGTCCCACGGACAGCATCACCGAACGGGATGAATGCGGTCAGGTACGGGCTGCCATCTCCGACCCGGAAAAAATCGTGATTGTCAGCACTTCTCCTGCTGTCCGCGTGGCTCTTGGCGAGGAATTCGGAATGGAGCCGGGTACCTTTGTGGAAGGAAAAATGGTGGCTCTTCTGCGTGCCCTGGGCGCAGATTATGTCCTGGATACCAATTTTGCCGCTGATCTGACCATTATGGAAGAAGCCAGCGAACTGATCCGCCGGATCACGGAGAAAACCGCTCCCCTGCCCCAGTTCACCAGCTGCTGTCCGGGATGGGTCAGCTTTGCCGAACTCTATTTTCCGTCTCTGCTGCCCAATCTTTCCACCGCCAGAAGTCCCATCGGAATGCAGGGTCCTACCATCAAAACCTATTTTGCTGAAAAGATGGGCCTTGATGCGAAAAAAATCGTCAATGTGGCCCTGACTCCATGTACTGCCAAGAAATACGAAATACGGCGCGAAGAAATGTGCGCATCCGCCGGCTATCATCAGGTTCCCTCCATGCGGGATATGGATCAGGTCATCACCGTAAGAGAACTGGCCAGATGGGCCCGTGAAGCAGGAATCCGGTTCCAGGACCTGGAAGATTCCGGTTATGATTCCATCATGGGACACGCCTCCGGGGCCGGTGTTATTTTCGGAGCCACCGGCGGAGTCATGGAAGCTGCCCTGCGCACCGCTTATGAATATATGACTCATAAAGAAGCGCCGGCATCGCTGTATGAACTTCAGGATGTCCGCGGATATGAAGGCGTACGGGAGGCCACGGTGCAGATCGGGAATATGGATCTGAACGTGGCGGTGATCTATGGAACGGCCAATGCCCGTACCTGGATCGAATCCATGGGAAAAAGCGGAAAACAATATCATTTTGTTGAGGTCATGGCATGCCCCGGAGGCTGTATCGGCGGAGGCGGCCAGCCCAAGGACCTTCTGAAGGACGCTGACCGCACCAGGAAGGAACGGATCGCCGGTCTTTACCGTCGGGATGAAAGCATGGCTCTGCGGAAAAGCCATGAAAATCCGGATATCATTCAGGTATACCGGCAGTTCTACGGACAGCCCCTCAGCGAAATGGCCGAAAAAATGCTCCACACTTCGTATAAAGACAGAAGTGATGTGTTTCGGGAAGGAGGAAACAGTATGAATCAATGGATCTGCAGTATCTGCGGCTATGTCTATGACGAAGCAAAGGAAGGCCGGCCATTTCCGGATCTGCCTGACACATGGGTATGTCCCCTGTGCGGTGCCGGAAAGTCGTCCTTTTCTCCTGAACGTGCAGAAGCTGCCGCTTCCCCTGCTGCCGTCGTTCCCGGGGCAGCTCCTTCAGCCCCTTGCCATGAAGAAGATCTGAAGGAACTTTCTCCTGGCGTGCTGGCTGCTCTGTGTTCCAATCTGGCACGCGGCTGCGAAAAGCAGTATAAAGAAAGGGAAGCCTCCCTGTTCCGTGAACTGTCTGACTTTTTCACTGCCCGTGTTCCTCAGATTTCTGACGAGACCGTCATGCATCTGGAGGAACTGCTCCGCCATGACATGGAAAGCGGCTATCCTGCTCTCCGCTCTCAGGCCGAAGCTGTTTCCGACCGCGGCACTCTGAGAATCTGCACCTGGGGTGAGAAAGTCACTGCCATTCTGCATTCTCTGATTCAGCGTTATGAGCGGGAGGGAGAAGAATTCCTTAAGAATACTCATATCTGGGTCTGCACGGTCTGCGGTTTCACCTATGTGGGTGACCAGGCCCCGGAACTCTGTCCGGTATGTAAAGTGCCTGCATGGAAATTTGAAAAAATTGAGGGGAGGGACTGAGTCATGAAACAAATCGCGGTAAGGAATTTACGCCTGTGCACCAAGGACTGCCTCTGCCTGTACGTCTGTCCCACCGGGGCCACGGATACAGAAAACAGCATTATTGATACAGACAAATGCATCGGCTGCGGTGTCTGTGCCGATGCCTGCCCCAGCGGTGCCATCTCCATGGTTCCTGAAGAATATCCGCCTCAGCAGAAAAAAGACAAATCTGTTCTCTCCCTGGCCAATTCTCTGGCCGCAGGGAAAGCTGTTCAGGAGGAACTGGCTCTTCAGCTGAAAAACCAGACAGGTCAGGATGGTCTTCGGCGCCTGATGTCTGCCGTCGAAAAATCCGTACGGCTGGTCAGCGAAGACCTGCTCCGGGAAGCCGGGTACATGCTTCCCCAGAGTGCCAATACCCATGCCCTTTTAAATGAATGGATTCAGAAGCCCCCATACCCGGATTTTCCCACAGAAGCTGCTAAAGAGCTTCTTGCACGGATTCCCTGCAATGAAACCGAAAAAAATACAGAAAAAGGAGAAAATAAAATGAACAAATGGAAATGTAAAGTATGCGGCTACATTTACGAAGGCGAGGAGCTTCCCGCTGACTTCACCTGTCCGATCTGCCGTCAGCCTGCCTCCGCATTTGAAAAGATTGAAGAGGCTGCACCTGCAAAGAAAAACAAATATGCCGGAACTCAGACAGAAAAGAACCTGGAAGCCGCCTTTGCCGGAGAATCCCAGGCCCGCAACAAATATACCTATTTTTCTTCCGTTGCAAAAAAGGAAGGGTATGAACAGATCGCCGCACTGTTTCTGAAGACTGCTGAGAATGAGCGGGAACATGCCAAAATGTGGTTCAAGGAACTGGAAGGACTGGGTGACACTTCAGAGAATCTGCTCCACGCGGCAGAAGGTGAAAACTATGAGTGGACCGATATGTATGACGGATTCGCCAAGACAGCTGACGAAGAAGGTTTCCCGGAGCTGGCAGCCAAATTCCGCATGGTAGCCGCCATTGAGCGCCACCATGAAGAACGCTACCGTGCCCTTCTGCACAACGTGGAGACCGCACAGGTCTTCGCAAAAAGTGAAGTCAAGGTCTGGGAATGCCGCAACTGCGGACATATCGTCACAGGCACCGCCGCTCCTGACGTATGCCCCGTATGTGCACATCCGCAGAGCTATTTTGAACTGAACTGCGAAAACTATTAAGGTGCCTCCTGCACCGTGGACTGCGGACTCTTCGGAGTCCGCTTTTCCTTTGCCCCGTCTCATTCCCTTTTCCGGGAACAGCCTCGGAGAAAAGACATGCTTTCCTTCCGGAATGTCTTTTACATTGTATGTTTCCTCCTCCAATGGTATAATCGGACTATCAGAACACAGGAGGCTCTTCAATGAATGAATTCCGCTTTGCGCTGAAACATACAGCGCCTATTTTTTTTACATATCTTTTCATAGGCATCGCCTTTGGCGTCCTGATGGCCGATGCCGGATACTCCGCTGTCTGGTCTGCCCTTTCCGGTTTCTTTATTTATGCCGGTTCCCTTCAGATCGTCATGGTTCCTCTGCTCCAGGCTCATGTGCCGCTGCTCACCATTGCCCTTACCGCCTGTTTTGTCAATGCCAGGCATATTTTTTACGGAATTGCCTTTCTTGAAACGTTCCGGGATATGGGTCTGAAATACCCTTATATGGTGCTGACCCTTACGGATGAGACCTACTCGGTGCTCTGTTCTGTCACATACGATAACGGACTGGACCGGAAAAAGGCCGCATTCTTTATTTCAATGCTGAACCATTCCTACTGGATCCTGGGCTGTTTCCTGGGCGGATGTGCCGGCAGACTGCTTCCATGGGATCTGACCGGCATTGATTTTTCCGCCACGGCCTTTTTCCTCGTGGTCGTAATCAATCAATGGCAGCAAAGCAGATCGAAAATCCCCGCTCTGACCGGTCTGATCTGCGCGCTGGGTTTCTGCCTTCTTCTGGGAACAGATCATTTTCTGGTCCCCGCGCTGACTGTCAGCATGATTTTCCTTGTTATTCTGAAAGATAAAATTCTGCTTCAGGAGGAATTCACACATGAATCATGATACTGCATACCTGATTTCCGTCATTGCCGTCACCTCCCTGATCACATGGATGACCAGGGCGCTGCCGTTTTTTATTTTCGGCAAACGCAGGCTTCCTTCTGTCATCGTATACCTGGGGCATGTGTTCCCGGTATCCATTATGGTGATTCTGGTGGTATACTGTCTGCGCGGCACCACGTTCTCTTCCCCGCCTTTCGGTATCCCCGAGACTGTATCCTGTCTTCTGGTCTTTGCTGCACAGAAATACCTGAAAAACATGTATCTTTCCATTATTGCCGGTACCGTCTGCTATATGTTTCTGATCCGTCTGTAGCTGCCCCTGCGCATTTTCCGCAGAAGCCGGCAGGCATGGCCGCGGCTCCCTAACCTTCCAGAAGCGGCATCAGCTGGTTTCTGCAGATCCATGCGCCGTTATATCGGTTCCGTATGATGGTTTTGGCATGCAGGCTTCTGTCTTCACGCATCAGATTCACAATCCTGCTTCCGTGCTCTTCATAATATTCCTGTTCTGAAGGAATATATTTTTCATGGGTGTCATATCCGAAATTTCTCGCGTCCCAGCGCATGAAATATGCCCCCAGAGCGTTTCCCAGTTCCCGGAGCGCCGGCACTGCTTCATTGAGAACCAGAAAATTCCCCCGGCTGCCCGCTTCCAGAACCGTGATACCAAAGGATTCGGAATAAGACGGGCATATAAAAAGATTGGACAGCTGGAACAGTTCAAAGACTCCCTGTCTTGGGAATCCCTCTGTATATCCCAGATCGGATGTAAAAAGCATATCTCCGTCGCACAGGCCGGATTTTTTCCCTTCTGTCCGGATCACAGCCTTATAAACTTCCGCAGGAATATCCGCACTCGGGAAATCGCAGAAAATCACCCTGGTATTTTTTTCCGTCTTTTTCCTGATGGCTCCCGCCAGAGCCGCTACTTTTTCAAATTTTTTCCCTGTGGTCAGCCTTGCAGGATACACTGCCAGAATCTCCGCGCCGGCCAGATCAATGGCTTCTGCCACATCCTTCACTTCCCTGCTCATGGATTCCGTCAGAGGCAGGGTATTATACACCACCGCGCATTTCCCTTCCGGAACGTCATATTGTCCTGCCAGAGCCGGAATTCCGGAATAGGTGGGATAAATAAATTTTGTTGCGGGCATATCCGTAAATCTAGCAGAAAACGGATATTTCACGTTGTCAGGACGGTTCACCGGAAACGAATGGGTAAACGCCAGGAAGCGTACTCCCGGAAGGCTTTCCTGCGCTTTTCTGACGGCAATGTTATGGACCAGATGCCATCCCTGATACAGGATATCATGCATGATGCATACATCCACATCCTTCAGGTGCCGCACAAAATCTGCGGCAATAAGATCCGCTTCCTCAAAGAACGTATCATGCACGTTTCCGGATGTTCCGGAATAATCATGCCATGTTATGTTTTTTCCATGAAATGTATTGGTGATTCTGACCCACTGGAGCCGGCTGTCCAGAAAAATTCCTGTCCTGTCTTCATCCGGGCAGGTTTCACTGACCAGAATCCTGACCTCCACTCCGGCATCAAGCAGCATCCGGATCTGATCTGCCACAACATTCACCAGAGAATATGTGGATGACAGACCGGAAAACATGGTCAATATGGCAGCTTTCATACTGGATTCCCTCCTGTTTTCATGCTGACAGCGCTGCGGAAATCTCCCGCAGCGTCGGAAAAATTCTTACTTTTCTTTCTCGCATGTGCATTCTCTGAACAATTCCAGCTTCTGTTTTAAAATCAGTTCCAGATCGCCGACGGATTCCACCATGGACTCCACAGAACGGTTGGCCTTCAGGACAGTCTCCCAGGAGACATTCTCGAAGGAAAGAATTTTCTGCAGTTTTTCTCCTTCTGCATTCAGAATATGAGCCAGTGCTGCCTGCTGAAGAGCGACGGACTCATACAGATCAGAAATCGCCTGACAGCGTGTAAACAGTGCCGGCACCGGTGTGGTGGTTGTTGTTGTCGTTGTGGATGACGTGGTGGTACTGGTGGTGGTTGTGCTGCTGGTACTGCTGGTGGTACTGCTGGTACTGCTGCTGGTGCTGCTGGTCGTACTGCTGGTACTGTCCGTGGTCGTGCTGCTGGTCACCGCGCATGCTGTAGGATCCGGCAGTTCACCGGTAAATAATTCGTTGTGGCTCTCGGCATTTCCCGTATAACTGTCGAAGATGATATTGCCGTTTATCTGGCTGTAGGTTGTGACCGCCGCTGCAAACGGCGCCAGTACGGAACCGTAGATTGCCGTCGTGCTGTTGGACCATGTGAGGGCTTCCGGATAATTCCACAGAATTTTTCTGGCATTTTCTCTGGTGGCAGCAACACCGTTCCGGAAGATCTGATAACTTCCGTACTGAACATTCCCGCCGGTCACATTGATCAGTATGGTGGAATCCGCCGGTGCGATGATATTGATTCCGTTCAGCTGGCTCAGTGACAGTCCGGTACCATAAAGATTCATGCTGTCAAACCGGAAAATATTCAGTGCCGGATCTGTTCCCGTCAGGTTCAGCTGATTGAACACGACTTCACCGGTTCCGTTTTCCGGAAGCGTGTTCCAGAATGCAGATGCGCATTTCAGGTACTGACCGGTTCCGGAAAAATCAATGGGGGTCCCTGTAATCAGGGTTCCGTTGGGATTTCCCATGGTATAAAGAGTCACGGTGCTGTCCGGGCTGACCACGGTATTTCCGCATGCATTGGATCCCCCGGATACATTGACATTCCCCGCCACCACAAACGACGGGTCTGTTCCCGCCGGAGGAAGCGGAGAGACACCTGCACCGACTCCGTAATTGCTCAGGACCGCGCTGCCTCCCACCGCGACGCGCCCCTCTGCATCCGTATTGCTCATATTCATGCCGCCAAGTACAAATACATTGTATTCGCCGGCGGCACCAAAATTGATTGCCATATTCCTTCCTCCTGTAATAAAAATGAAGGTTGTCTCAGGTACATAACATTTTATGCGCAGCCGTCTTCATGGGTTCCACGCATCTAAGCCGGGCCCCGTTCGTTCCGTATGAGCATGCCGGATTTTCCTTGCCATACGGAAACAAATTTTCCCGCAGAAAAAGCGGGACTCCTTTCCGGAGCCCCGCCTGTCAGACTTTCTCCGCCCTACGGCAGTGTCTGTTCTTCACTGTTTTCACATAAATTTTCCCCGAATACGGAAAGTTTGGACTGCAGAATCATTTCCATTCTGGATACTGCATTCACCATGGATTCCACGGATTTATTGGTAGCCAGAAGCACTTCCGGCGTAACACTCTCCATTGCCACCATTTTCTGGATTTTCTCACCCTCTGCGTTGAGGATATGAGACAGCGCAGCCTCCTGAAGTGCAACAGACTCAACGAGATCTGTGATGGCCTGGTTTCTTGTGGTTGTACTTGGTCTGATAACCGGCATTCCCATAATAATTCGTACTCCTTATTTTATTTTAAGCTTTCGCTCATCATATATTATGCAGGATAACGGGATTTGCCCCCGGCCTTCAGCCATGCCCTGAGAATCTGTCCGGAAATCTCCGCCCGCGAATCTCTCACCGAAAATCAGGCGTCCCGGCAGACCTCCATCATTGTCCGCATCGGTCTGCTTATGAACTTATGCCTGTGGCAGATCAGGTCAATGGTTCTGTGTATGGGCATATCTTCCACCGGAAGCGGAACCAGATCTCCGCTTTCCAGTTCCTTTCGTATCATCATCTCCGATAACACTGCAATTCCCCTTCCTGCCAGTACCGCATTTTTAATGGCTTCCGTATTGGTGCTGGTCCATCTGCGCTGCAGTTCAATGCCGCGTTCACGGGCCAGTTTTTCAAACTGATTTCTCTCACTGCTTCCCTTTTCTCTGGAAATCATCCGTTCATTGGTCAGATCTGCCATGGCAACGGACTTTTTCCCGGCCAGAGGATGATTTCTGCCGCAGACCAGCATCAGTGTATCTGTACAGACCGGATGATGGCAGAGATCCGGATGATCCGCAATCCCTTCCACAATCCCCATATCCGCCCGGTTTTCCAGCACCATCTTTTCAATAACCGAGGTATTGTCCACCGTCACGCTGACCTCACATCCGTCCAGTTTATTTCCGGCCCGGTCCAGCAGCTCATGAATCAGTGATGTCCCCACAGACACACTGCAGCCGATCCGCAGAATTTCCTGGCCTCCCAGAGCCATGGACCTCTCCATGGCATTGAAAGAGTCCAGAATGTGTCTCGCGAATTCCAGAAGCCGTTCTCCATCTTCTGTAATATAAAGTCTCTGGGAAAGACGTTCAAACAGCCTGGTATGATAATGTTCTTCCAGCTCGGCAATGGCTTTGCTCACCGCCGGCTGGGAAATGTACAGTCTGGATGCCGCCAGACTCATTTTTCCGGTTTCCGCCACAGTTACAAATATGTTCAGATGTCTGATGGTCATGGATGATCTGTTCCTCTCTCTCTGGTGTCCGGATACTTATTCCCCGGCAAGTTAATTACTTTTGGTTATCAGTCTAATTATACTTATATATTTTACGAATGTAAAGAACCGTGTTACAATAAGGCCAGCTTAAAGAAAGGAAGGAATAAGACCTTGGAACAGAAAGCAAAGAAACTATTTACCTTGTTCAGATCCATGTTCATGCTCAGCGCCTGTACATTCGGCGGAGGGTTCGTTATCGTATCCCTTATGAAGAAAAAGTTCGTGGAAGAACTCAAATGGCTGGAGGAAGATGAAATGCTGGATGTGACTGCCATCACCCAGTCCGCACCGGGGCCGCTCCCGGTCAATGCATCCGTCATCATCGGCTACAAAATGTTCGGACTGACAGGATCTCTGGTGGCAGTACTGGGAACCATTCTTCCGCCGATGATCATCATTTCCCTGATCTCCCTCTGTTACGACCAGTTCCGCACCAACTATTACATTGCCATTGCACTTCAGGTCATGAGAGCCGGCGTGGCGGCGGTAATTGCGGATGTGGTCATCAATCTGGCGGCAAATGTAATAAAAACCCGCCGTGCCCTTTACATCATCATGATGTGCGTCGCATTCACATGTACCTGCTTCCTGGGTGTAAGTGCCATGACGGTAATCTTCTGCTGTCTTGCCATCGGACTTCTGGATCTGACGGTTTCCGCACGGAAAGTAAAAAAAGAGAGGAGAACCCGCGAAAATGCTGTTGCTTAAATTATTCATTGCATTTATTCAGGTCGGCATGTTCAGTGTCGGCGGCGGCTATGCTGCAATCCCCCTGATTCAGGATCAGATCGTCGATGTCTACGGACTGATGACTCTGGAAGAATTTTCTGATCTGATTACGGTTGCGGAGATGACCCCCGGCCCGATCTCCATCAATTCCTCTACCTTTGTGGGCATGCGTCTGGGCGGTGTCTTCGGAGTTCTTCTCTGCACTCTGGGCTGCATTATTCCTTCTTTCATCATCTGCTTCGCTCTTGCGCACTTTTATTATAAATACCGTACGGTGGGCGGTGTTCAGACGGTTCTGGCCGCGCTGCGCCCTGCCGTGGTGGCAATGATCGGCTCCGCAGGACTGTCCATTCTGATGCTGGGTCTGTTCAATTCCGATCTGTTCCATGCGCGGCTCCAGGACATCCGTTTTGTGGAACTTGCCATATTCATCGGAGCTTTATGCATCCTCCGCATAAAGAAAACCAGTGCAGTCCTGGTGATTCTGGGAAGCGGAGTTATCGGAACCCTGGCCTATCTGGCACTGGGCGCCGCAGGACTCGCCTGATGAATCAGAGGAGGCTCCGTCTGAGAAATATCCGCCGGTTCTGCTTCCGATGCATCCGCAGATGCATGTACTGATCCCATATCACGCACTCTCTTCATCTGCTTACGCAGAAGCGCTCCGGCTCAGCGGATACTTTTCAGATAAAAAAAGAGGCCGTTGCAAAATAGATGAGTAATGATATGTACCCTCTTTACTGGACAACCAGTAAGGAGGGTATTTTCATATGCGATATTCATATGAATATAAAAGTAAATGTATTGAATTGT
>OGGQ01000499.1_pt1 | contig 56639 bp, 64 predicted proteins | sample 1571191 | NCBI WGS metagenome assembly OGGQ01 (sample SAMEA2582061, study PRJEB24529) | metagenome | biome: Human gut stool | place: China | collected 2011
ATCGCGGTCCGGCGGCCCTACCATTTTCGGTATCGGAGTGCCGGTTTTCCCAGATTGGAGCGCATGGATATGAACGAGCACGGGCGGCGCCTCTAGCGAATCTGTTCGCGGGCGGGACAGACCATCGCCCCCGGAGCCTTAAGGTTCCGGGGCCTTTTCGTCTCTCAGGCTCGAGGGCTTCCCGTTCGGGAAACGTGGGCCGTGGGCGAGAACGAGGGCGATGCGGGCGGGTACTATCGGTCTATGACGGTGACCGGGTCGGTCCCGTCTCCCCCGTTTGCAGCCGAAAGGACTTCGCCATGGATTTCTTCATGCCCGCGGAACGCGTCTTGTACGACCGGTCCTATTTCTTCTCCGATGAGGCGTTGGAGGAGTATACCGCAGAGGTAGCGGACCGAGACGGCGTCGATATCGACGAGGTGGCTTCTTCCGCCGAGCTCATGGACGAGGTCCGTTGGGAGATCGACAACGCCATCGACCGCGACCTTCTCGACGAGATCTGCAATTTCGATTCCATGCTGCAAGAGCTGAAGCGTGGCGATGACCCGGAACACCCGACCGAGATCTCCGTGGTCGCCAAGGGGGCGGTCGAGCGCTGGGACAGGCCCTCCCGCGGGCTCGTCGTGGCCGACTCCCTGCGTTCCCTCGTCTCGGGCACCGGCAGCGCGGACGCCCTCAAGGATTGCCAAATCGACCGCATCGTCGACACGAACGGCGAGCTCCATATCGAGGCCTCCCATCATGACGGATCGGCCTATCTGGACGTCCGGTTCATCTCCGGGGTCTCGTTCGATGCCAAGGGGTTCAAGCTCGGCGGCGAATACTACGCGCCCGGCAAGATGAGCACGGGCGATTTTCATATCCTCCTGGATAACCTCTACGACTCGCCCGGTGTCGGGCCATGCTCGCTGCCGCGTTTCGCGGAGCGCGTCTACGGCACGGCACGGGAGTCCTACCGCTTCGGGGAGACGAAATTCGACATCTACAAGGTCGCCGGCTCCCCCGACCGGCCCTACACGGTGAAGATCTCGACGGGCGGAGGTGCCCGCGAGGAGGCAGGAGTCCGGTTCGCCTCCATCGGAGAGGCCAAAGAATGGTGCTATCGGTACTCCCTGCGCGAACTTGCCGAAGGAGAGAAGAAGCCCGAGCCGGCCGAGGCCGCCGCAGCGGCGAAGAGGGCGGCCGGGTGCTCAGGCGGGGACGATGCCGGGGATGCCGGCGCCATCAAACTGTAAAGCGATCTCGAAAGGATAGGGTCATGGCTGAGAAATACGAGCCCGACGAGTGGGAGGCGGTCGTCTGCAACGGATTCACCGCCGTCAACGTCCTCTCCTCCAACAACGTCGAGGAGCTGGGCTGGGACTTTACCGAAATGGAGCTCGACCCCACCGGGACCTGCGGGCTATTCGAGGGCATGCTGCTCGACTGGGACGACGATACGCCCGAGGAGCGCCGCGAGCATGAGGAGTATTTCCCCGATGCGTTCACGGTGGGGGCGCGCATCCTGGCCGACGAATGGGACCATGAGCTCAGTAACGACGAGGTGCGTTCGCGCTGCTTCCTCATCATCGAGCACGCCGACCAGTTCACCGACCACGATACCGGGCGCAACTGGCTCTGCGAGAGCACGCTGGCCGACTTCTCCGAGGTCGAGGCGATGACGTTCTTCCAAAACCTCACGCTCATGGAGCCCCAGGATATCGCGGAGCTCGACGGGCTCCCAATCATCCCGTCCGCGGGGCCTGAGGAGTGCCGCGCGGCGGTGCTCGCCTTCAACCAGAAGATGATCGCCCGCCGCCGCGAACGCGGGCTGGGCGACGTGGCCGATCCCGGCAGCGTAGTAAAGAAGACCGCGCCGGCCCCGAAGCCCGCCGCGCCGAAGAGGGAACAGGCGATCCGCGGACTCGGAAGGGTTGATTTCTCCGGGCTCGGATACGGCTGGGGAACGGAATATCCCGATTCACTTTCCGTCGATGCCATCGGCATCGATTACCAGTCAGACGAGCGGAACGCCATCCTGAACTTCTCCCCCATCACGCATGCCGTCGATGTGGACGGCAGGAAGTTCTTCTGCCATGAGACGACTATGGGGTATGACCGCAACGCGGATTCATGGTCCGGCGCCACTATCGGACCGGATTTCTGGACTTTCGACGGCGAGGAGGCCCGCGAGTTCTCCGAGAACATCGGGTTCGACCGCCTGGCGGCCCGTGCGTGTGCGCAGCTTGGCATCGACGCGCCGGGGCTCAAGGGGCGCGAAGCGCTCCCGATCCCGAAGGCCGTAGATGTCGCGCCCGAGCCCGGCGCGCAGGCGGAGGCTGCGAAGGCAGCGGCCAGTAAGAAATTGTCCGGCGAGGGCGGCGGCGGGATGCGTATCTAAAGCGATTTGGTTTTCACTGCGGTTGGTTGGCGGCCCTTCCCGTTCGGGAAGGGCCGTTCTCGTTGCCGGGCGGTATGGGTAGCATCGTCCTTGTAATTGGCCGGTTTTTGTCTTGGAGCTGATTAGATGGACAAGAAGCACTTCAATTTCGGGTCGAGTATCCGCGACTGGTATACGCAGGCCTTCCCCGACGATGAGCTCGGCTACATCATCGACCCGGATGACACGTTCGCCGGTGCCGTAAAGTTCATGGCGGCCGGCGGTGAGGTTTATGAATATCTCGGTGTCGTGGACTCCCTGGTGCGCGAGAACGTCTTCTCCAAGATCGCGGCCATCACGGGCGTCGAATATGAGGACGTGTACGACCTCTGGCTCCACCATGACGCGAGCGAATGCAGCCGACTGGTATTCCTGGGCGATCACCCCGATTGCGCAGTCGACCCGGACTGGCGCAAAGGGTTCGATGACGTCCTCGGCCCCGCCGAGCAGGCACGCTATGACGAACTGCTCGCCGAGGAGGAGCATAGAAAAGCCGAACTCTTCGATTCGATCATGGCGGTTAACGAGATCCCCTTGGACAAGGTGCGCTGGGACGACCCCGTGGCGCTCGCAAATGGGATCGCCGCCGCCAAGCTCGCCGAGAAGATCGACGGGCCGAGCGCGGAGACGGGTGAGCGAATCGCCCTTTTCAACAAGAAACTCAAGCGCATCCACAACGAACCGCTCCGCAAACAGCTGGAACAGATCGAAAGCCAGGTCGACGATTTAACAGTGAAGGCGAGCATCTATGACGAGATGCGCCAAATCGGCGAGCATACAGACCCTGAGGACATCCGCGCCGTCGAGGGCAGCGTCAGCATGACCGGTGCGCTCATGGCCGCCGCGATGGCGAGCTACGACCTGTCATGCGGCCTTGTCGACGATAAGCATATCGAGCGATACGACAACGTCATCACCGCCCTCGAGGAGCGTATGGGGTTCGGTACCGGGATGCTCTCCGTGCAGACCGAGGCCGGCGAGCTCGTCGCCAACGTCAAGGAGGACGGCATCAGCGTCGGCATGAACCTGCCCGGCGGCAAGTGCGTCGATATCGCCTTCGTCGATGCTGACCCGGCGGCCGACGACCTCCACCCGACGCCCGTGCGCGCCTTCACCTACAACGGCTGCGACGAGGAACCGGACCACCGCACCGACGTGCATCTCGACGGCGCCATGGTTCTCGAGGGGCAGACGTGCGCCGAGACGCCTGCACACGTCCCCGGCGATGTTGCCACCGCGGCGAAGGAGGCCGCTGCGAAGAGCGCCAAGGCCGATGCTGCCGGCAAGCGCGGCATCAAGCAGTAGGCAGGGGGGTGAGACCATGAAAGAGACCTATCAGCTTATCGAGGGGTCGCTGACGTTTCGCGACCTGAACGCGGAGAACGGCTTCCTGTGGTGCCCGTTCGGGTGTATCGAGCGTCAGAACAATCCGGGCATCCTGATCAGCCGTCTAGACGACGGAAGCTACGACGTGAGGCTCGGGATCGGGCTCGACGGCCCCGAGCGCTTCGCGACCGAGGGCTCCGATTGGTCCTGGATGGACATGGCGATGGACTTTACCGTTGATCTCACCTTCGCGGACGACATGGAGCTCAGTGACTGGATCTCAAACGAGACTGTCGCCACCGGTGCCGCGTGGGCGCGGTGCTTCAACCCGGATTGCGGTCCCGCCGACACGTTGGACGTCAAGGAAATCACTGCGGCGCTCAAGCGCTTCGAGAGCCCTTCGTATCTCGCGCGCGGTCCCATCGCCGACATCGAGGATCTTCCGCTCGGATACTACTGGTGCCCCGATGCGGTCGATTCAGACCCGTCCTATAACGGCTATCTCCTGAACGTGTTTTCCCGCTCCGGCCACGGCGGGTTCCCCTGCACGGCCTTCGGGCTCTTCGGCGGCGTCACGCTTAACGACGTGCCCTCCTTCGGGTTCGACGACGGCTGGGACGGGTCGTGCCTCAACCGCCTCGATTGGTTCGAGGATGCCATCGGCATGGATGGCGGCGGCGTCACCGCCGGCCTCGTCGCCGATGACCTGGATTCCATCAAATCGCTCGTCGCGCGCTGCCCCGCCTGGGTCGAGTGCTTCCCCTCTTATAGCGAGAAGGCGGCCCAGGGAGAGGACGACATCCTCGAGGCCGTGAAGCAGTTTCGAGTTGAAGTCAAAAGGGCGAAGAATGCGGCGGTTCCCGACCGCGTCCCATTGATCCAATTCCTGAACGCGAGGACCGCCGCGGCCAAGACCGGCGGCGGGAACGATAGCGGCAACGGGTTGCATATCTAGGGGAGCGAGCGCTATGGACTACTTCTCACGTAAACCGGATTTCCCGACTTTCGAGGATATCTATATAGCCCGCGCGCAGGGCGCCATCGGGCTGGAGCGTCGCGAGGACGGACTTGCCTGCCGGTTCGGCCAGGACGGTCCCGTCATCACGCTCACCCAGGACGCATCCCAGGGTGATAGCGTTCGGGGGCGTGCCGTCTGCGACGGCATCGTTAGTGTACTGAAGGAAAACGCGGGGATGCGTTCCGCCGCGGCCGGGTGGCTGGACTCGTACTTCACCGAGGTCGCCGGTCGGGCTCCCGTCGGCGAGACGTGCGGGGGCGATTGCCTTTTCGCGTGCCACGTCGATATAGACGGCATCTATGCGGAGCGCACCGGGGACCCGGACGGGCTTCGCGCCTACTGCGACCCCATGGGGGTCGGCTGGAACCTTGGCCCGATCTATTACTTCCCACGCGAGTCCGTCGAGCAGATCGTCGGGCAGCTGTGCGAGGACGGGGACGATTTCCCCATCTTGTTCGACGGGGAGGACGTCATCGAGGCCTTCGACGGCTCGCCGGTGCATATGTCGGTGCCCGTCGAGGTGAATGGCGAGCGGGTATGGACCTGCGGCTACGACTTCTGCTGGGGCGAGACCGTCGCCCCCGATTTCAGCCGCGCCCGGGGACGCTTCCCCGATGCGACCGTGGCCGCCTGGGCGGCGGCACGGAGCGTAAACGAATCTGAAGGCAATTTGGGTATCAAGGAGCGTATGTGATGGATTACCCGAGCGTTGACATTGACAAGACGACTGAACGCGAGCGCCGCGAGGTATCGGCGATGTTCGAGGAGGATGTGGAGCTCGCCCCGGACCATTTCGAGCGCGATTACTGCGTTTTCAAAGTGAAGTCCGTCAACGGCATCGAACCCTCTAAGACCGTTCACGTCCTGTTCTGCAACGATCGACCCTATCTGATACCGGAAGGCGGCGATGAAGACTACAAGGGATGCCTTCTCTGTAAAGTCTTCCTCGACTCCCACGACAAGCGCTCTTGCAGTATCGATTTCATGTCTGGACCCCATGCCTCACGTGATCGCGGCTGCCGCGTGGTCGGGGACAAGGTGTCCCTGTTCGATATGGTCGAGAGATCCTTCCTGTGCAGCGATACGCATGGCTTTTATTGCGACCATCCCGTACAACCGCTCGACGAGGCGCACGACTTCGCCGATGCGATCCTTCCGCGCTTCCGCGAGACTATCAGCCCCACTATCAGCCCAAGCGAGGCCGAGGACTACATCTACATGAGGGGCGAGTTCGATTGCAACATCGAGCAGAACTACGAGTTAGACCAGGCCGTCTACGGCCTTAAGGACACCCATCCGGAAGTCTTCGACGCCTTCGCCAATGCGCCCAAAAGCCCATATGCCTCCCCTTGCGTATGCAAGTGCTTCTGTGAGGAAGGATATCGCGTCTACATGTCGTATGTCCTCCGTCCCGGCACTATCACCGGCAAGCCTTACGCCGAGCTGGCAGCCCTCGAGGCCGAGCGCTGCATCCCTGCCGACATCCGTAAAGACTGTGAGGTGGAGTGCTTTTGTCCCGATGAGTCCGAATTCACGTTCATGAACGTATATCTGCCCACCGTCGGTTCCGATTTCGCCCTGAGCCCCAATGATTCGCAGAACCTCATCGACAGAATCGATCTCTCCCTCGAAAGCAGATTCAGAAATAAGCTCTATCCGGCAGGCGAATTTAAGAACCACCTCATCAAGGAGCGTCTGTTCGATTTGCATGACTCGGAAAACACCAACGACCTGCTCATGGCCACGGCGATGGCGAAATGGGATGTCGATCATGGCGCCACGGATAGCGAGCACGTCGCGCGGTATCACGAACTTCTGGGCGCCCTCAAGGAGGAGCTGGGAATCGTAGAATCCAGGGCGGTCTCGGTCCAGACCGATGTCGGCGAGCTTGTCGCCACGCCGTTCGCGAGCGGCATCGGCGTCGATATCAACCTTCCCGATGGGAAGGGCAGCGGGCAGCTCGCCTTCATCGAGTCGACGCCGGCTGAGCTCCAGGATGACTACCCGACGCCGGTGCATGTCTTCACCTATGACGGGCGCGATTCGGAACCGGTGCACCGGACCGATGTTCACCTCGACGGGGACGCCATGACGCTCGATCCCGTGAAGGGCACGCCGGCGCACAACGGCGCGCAAGCGCATGGCGGCGACAGGCATCCCGCAGATCTCGCCAAGGCCGCGAGCGCGGCGGCGAACCGAACTGCCGGTTCGCATGCGGACGAGGCCGGTGGCATCAAGCACTAGGGCGTCGATGCCTACCGGCTAACGGATCGTCTTTGCGGGATCGTCTCGGCGGCTGTCGGCTATGCCGGCGGCCGCCGATTTCTTTGCCGCGGCCGCGAGGGTGGCGGGAGATGCCTTCTCGAGGACGACGGCGACATTCCTGCGGGCCTGCTCGGCCCTCTCCATGGCCTCCGCATACTTGGTCTCCGCGCGGTGCTTGGCGCCGTACAGATCCATGTACTTCGCTGCATTTGCCGTATAGTCTGGCGTCCGGTAGTCCAGTGCCGGCGGCGCGTCGATCGCCTGGAGCTCCGCCGGGCGCCATGTCGGGTTCTTCACGGTATCCTCCAGGACGTCCAGGAACCTCGCGATCATCTCGGCCCCTGGTGAGATATCCCTTCTGTCAAGACGAAAACGCAGGGAAAACCGAGCGGTACGCCCTGCTAGACGCATCGCGATTCCGAAAGACCACGAGGGTTCGCAAGGCGTCATTAAATGTAACTAATTGATTTGCTATGTACCATTCATAATGGTACATTGATAATTGTTTAGTTACATGAGGAGGCAGGGCATGAGGAAGTACGTCGAGAAGACGCTGCACGCGAGAGTCGATCGCGAGCCCGTCGACGCCTCGGGGCTCCCCCTCTACCTGAGGGGGCTGTACTCCCTGGAGCGGTGGACCGCCTTCGGCGTGCCGTTCGCCGTGGCCTCCCCCGCCGAAAGCCAGACGGTGAAGACCATGGCGAAGCACCGCGATGCCCTGGAGGCGGCCCTGGGGACCCCCGTGGCCTTCGCCCTCGAGGGCGCCACGGGCTACAGGGTCGGGCGGATGCTCGAGGCGGGCCTGCCCTTCATCGCCCCGGACAAGCAGGTGTACCTGCCGTTCCTGGGAATCGCGCTGAGCAGCGGAAAGAGCCACGCGCGCGACAGGCGGCGGACAGACGTTGGCACGTTCTCGCCCCAGGCGCAGCGCCTCGCGCTCATGGCGCTCTACGGCGACCTCGACGGCGCCAGCGTCACCCAGGCGGCAGGCCTCCTCGGCGCGGCGAAGATGACCGCCTCTCGCGCATTCGACGAGCTCGCGGCCGCCGACCCCTCGATCGTCGCCGCCGAGGGGCGGCGGCGGGTGCTGCGCCCCGGCAGGGACAAGATGGCGATGTGGCGTCGCTTGGAGCCGCGCATGTCGAGCCCGGTCGCGAGGGAGCACCGCCTGGGCCGCGTGCCCGACGCGGAGCTTCCCCTTGGCGGGGTCTCGGCGCTGTGCGAGCTCTCGATGCTGCAGGACGACCCCTGGCCGACTTTCGCCGCGACCAAGGCGCAGGAGCGCGCCCTGGGGCTGGCGGCCGGCGCGCGCGACACTGGTCTCGACGAGCCAGAGGATCCCGCGTGCGTGGTGCAGGTGCTGCGCTACGAGCCCGTGCCGGCGCCGGGATGCGCGGTCGACCCGCTTTCGGCAATCCTGTCCCTTCCCGCCGACGAGAGGGACGACCCGCGCGTCGCGGGCGAGATCGAGAACGTTTTGACCCGGGTGCTTGGAGGCGATCATGAGGGGAATCGATAAGTTCAAGGAGCGCTTCGCGGGCCACGACGGCGAGTACGTCCTGATCGGCGGCGGCGCCTGCGACCTGCTGTTCGGCGAGGCCGGGCAGGACTTCAGGGCCACCAAGGACCTCGACCTGGTCCTTCTGGTGGAGGCGCTGACGCCCGAGTTCGGCCGCGTCTTCTGGGATTTCGTCAAGGAGGGCGGCTACGAGAACAGGCAGAAGAGCGGCGGAGAGCCGCAGTTCTACCGGTTCTCCAAGCCGGAGGACCCGGCCTTCCCCGCCATGCTGGAGCTGTTCGCGCGCACCGACGTCGGCCTGCGCGACGCGGAGTCCGGCCTCATGCCGATCCACATCGACGACGAGGTGTCGAGCCTTTCGGCGATCCTGCTCGACGATGAGTACTACCGGCTGCTCGTCGAGAACAGGACGTCGGCCAGCGGCGTCGCCGTCCTGTCGGTCGAGGGGCTGATCCCCTTCAAGGCCAAGGCGTGGCTCGACCTTTCCGCCAGGCGGGCGGGCGGCCAGGCCGTCGACGAGAAGAGCGTGAAGAAGCACCGAAACGACGTCTGCCGCCTCGCCACGCTGCTCGCGGGCGGCGAGCGCCCCGCCATGAGCGAGGGGGTCCGCGCCGACATGCGGCGCTTCCTGGAGGCCTACGAGTCGGACCCCGTCGACCCCAAGGCGCTCAAGATCAAGGGCGTCGGGGCGCAGCAGGTCGTCGAGGTGCTCAAGAGCGTCTACCTGCGGTAGCGCAGCTGCCCGATAGCGCTACCGTGCGGCGTCATCTAGGACGGGCCGCAAGGCGCGCCCCGCGCCTTTCATCGCCGACTACCTGCGCCACACCGCAGCTACTGGGTATCTACCAAGTAGTTACTGGGCACTGCTGAGCGGTCCGGCAGGTTGCGAAGGCTGAGCCATGGTTGGACATCGCGTCGTTGCATTCGAGACAAATGGGGATGCGGACAAGTAGTTGGACCGAATCGGTCCGATCAGGAGTTCGCGAATGCCGAGCTACACGGACGAGCAGAGGCGCAGGGCCGTCGATATGATCGAGGAGTGCGGCGGATCGGTGACGCGCGCGATGCGCAGGCTGGGGATACCCCACGCGCCACAAGTCGAGCGCAACTTTCTCCTTCGGCAAAAGGTCATAGCCGCCCCTCACCTGCGCGAGGCCGCTGAGCCCTGGCTTCACTAGAGTGCGATAGTTCCAGCCGTGAATGCGCTTCTCGAACTCGGCGCAAAAAGCCGGGCGTTCAGGCCTTGGGCCTATAAGCGCCATGTCGCCATCATCTCGGAATACGCTATGCGCTCCCCTTCGGCCATATCCACGGCCCGCGGGCGTATGGTTATCATGTTGTGGAACGAGGCAAGATCCTGCTCCGCATACTCCACGTTCACCACCATGTAGTCCGCGTACTTGTGCCTGGGCAGCATCCTCGGCATGAGGATATCGCCCGCACGCAGGCGGTAACGGTCAGCTCGGCCGCATCGACCCGGATGAGCTCGACCCCCTCCACCTTGTCCTCCAGCATCAGGATGCCTTCCGTCAGGTCTTTCGCTGAGATGCGCCTAAGGGTCACCCCGTCGATGTCGGCGGTCTTCACGCTTTCCCGGGACATCAGGGGAGGCACGACGGCGAAAAGGTCGCCGACCGTGGCCTCGTATCTCCTCAGCATCCCCAGCATCGACTTCGCATCGAACTTTCGCTCTACGGTCAAGTCCGCTCCGAACTGACGGGTCTTTTGCAAAAGGATACCCTCGGTGCGGTGATGGAGGGGCGCCCCTTCCCGTTCGGGAAGGGGCGTTTCCGTGCGAGTTCGCGGCGGGTAGCATCGATGGGGACAACCGTTTTTTTGGAGGTGCCGACATGGCCGATTTCAACCCTAACGACAGCGCGACCCTTACCGACGGCCTCGAGATCGACAGCTACGATGACGTCGTGAAACTGCTCGGGGTCGATGAGGCCGCCGCCATGCTCGCGGATGCCGTCGGCAACCGGTTCAACCGGCAGGACATAATGAAGGCCATCCTGAACGGAGGGGATATCCACCTCGACTACTGGCCCGAATACGGGGAGTACGACCATGCCGCGCGCATCTGCGGCGAACTGCTCGCGGACACCTCGCTTGCGTGGGCCGATGGCCTCATCGACCCGGATAAGATCAAGACGCACAAGGGTCTGACCGCTGGCGACCTGTCGCATGCCGTCACCTGCGTGCTCACGGACAGGTTCAACGACGGGCTCGATGAGGCGAGACTTGCGGATTGCAAGAATATCGCCGATGAGTTCGCCCAGGCAATCGAATCGCGGCTCGGCTCGGGGCGCCTCAGGCGCGAACTCTACGTCGACGGCGATTGCCTCCGCGACGACCTGGCCGATAAGTTCGGGTTCTCCTACGACATCGATTTCAGCGGGCTCTCCTTCAAGACCTCGCTCATACTGTCCGTCAACGGCCTGTATTCCGAGGGCGACGTCATCGATGCGGCGCGCGACTGGCAGGAAGATTGCCTCCCCTGCGTCTGCCATAGGGGCGGCCAGGGCGAGGATGACAGGTGGGAGTACGAGCCCGCCGAGGACTACAGGCCTTTCACGCGTCCCGCTGACATTCCCGAGAGCATCTTCGACAAGCTGTGCGCCTCGCAGGGCACGACCATCGAGAAGGTCGTCAACGACCCCGTTACGCCTTTCGAGCGCAGCTTCCGCGAGGATATCTTCAATATGCCGCAGAATCGCCCTGTCGGGCTCGCGGTCCTCGCGACGCTGCCGCTCGACGCGTTCCTGGATGCCAGCCTGTCGATGATCTGCCGCGGCGAGGGCGAAAACGCCGGCACGTTCACGGTCAAGCCCGGAACGCATGAGCCCATCTTCGGTATCTACGACCCCGTCGGCGGGTGCGGCGGCACCATGGGCACCGTGCTCGACTGCGATTTCGAGATCGACCCGCACGACATCGCGTACACGATGATGGAACCCGTGCGCGGCGAGTGGAAGTCCGACCGCATCGACCTGTACACCCCCCAGGACTGCTTCGGATTCTCCAATCCCTTCGGAGGGCGCATCGAGTATTCCGAGAAGAAGCCCGAAATCGCCGTCGCGGTGAAGCCCGATCCCGTCGAACTGGGTCACCGCGCCTCAGTCGCGGCCAGCTCGACCGCCGGCGGCCGTGCGCGCGGCGCCGGGATCAGGCAGTAGGGGTGCCGCCATGGACAATCGGGACGCCAAACGCAAGAGGCCCATCACGTGCCTGGAGTCCGGGGCGACCTACGACTCCGCCTACCGGGCGGCCAAGGAGCTCGGTTTCGCCGACTCGCGCAACATCTTCCGCTCCATCCAGCGCGGCACCTGCACCCAAGGGCTGCACTTCTACTATGCCGACGAGCCGAAGCCGGCACCGGAGTTCTTCATCCCGCCCAACAGGGCGCCGCGCCCCGTGGCGTGCCTCGATACCGGGGAGACGTTCGAATCGGCATTCCAGGCGGGCCGCGCGTTCGGCATCACGCCCGGAGGCGTGCGCACATCGGCCAGCACGGGCGTCGGGCGCGGCGGGCTGCACTTCTATTACGGCGACGAGCCGAAACCCGCGCCCGAGTTCTTCAGGGAGCGTCATTCGAAGACCCGCCCCATCGTCTGCCTGGAAACCGGCGAGACCTTCATGGGCAACCCGGCCGCGGCCCGCCCCCTGCATGTATCGCCCACCGCGATCAGCCAGGCCGTCCGCTACGGATCGCCCGTAAACGGGCTCCATTTCTACCATGGCGACGAGCCGAAACCTGCGCCGGAGTTCTTCAAGCCGGCGAAGGTCAAAGGCGGCAAGAGCCCTGCGGCGATGGCTGCCGCAGCGAAGGCCGCCGCGGGGAATAGCGCTCAGGGCACCGATTACCGCGAGCACGGTATTCAGCGTGATCGGCGTGCGCTACAATAGGTGCGGTCGGTAAGGCGCCCTCGGTTTCCGAGGGCGCCTTCTTTCGCTTTCGGGGTCGTGGCGATGTGATGCGCAGCGCCCGCCGGTTTCCGGCGGGCGCTATCGTGTTGGGTTTTATGGAATGGTATTTTCGGGGTGAGTGGTTTATATTTAGACCACATGGGTATAGTTGTCGGTAGGGAGACAGGAGGGTTTCTGTGAAAAGCGTCGAGGCAATCAAGATTCTGCATGGGTGCGACCTGGAGGGCCGGATCCTTTTCCGCAGCCGCGAGCTGGGGGCCCTTTTCGGTGAGTCCGGCGATACGCTCCGCTCGACCATCAAGAGGCTCACCGCGGACGGCATCCTCGAGCGCATCGCCCATGACGCGTACCTCTACCTGCTTTTCCACCCCAACGGCTGCGACCTGCTCGGCCATATCGCGGCGTTCTTGCGCCCCGGCGAGGTCACCTATGAAAGCCTCGAGTCCGCAGCATCGCAGTGGGGCTTCATCTCGCAGATCCCGCTCGGACGCATCTCATGCGTGACGACGGGCGCGGAAGGTCTCGTCGATACCCGCTTCGGCGCCATCGAGTTCGTTCACACGAACGATGGTTTGAACGACGTCAAACGGGGAATACTCGACCGTATGCCGAGGAATCGGCTGCCGATCGCGACCGAGGAGCGCTGCCTGCACGACCTCGTCTCGAGGAAGCGCAGCCTGGAGCTTATCGATTGGGATGAAGTGGATGCTGATTGACCTTGAAGAACTTGCCGGGGAGATCGCCAGCAAGGTCGATGGCGCCGGGCTCACGCCCGTCATCGAAAAAGAAATCGTCCATTACGAGATCATCCGGTCCCTCAGGAGGAACGGTCTGCTTCAAGACATCACCTTTCAGGGAGGGACTTCACTGCGCCTCTGCTACGGATCGCAACGATATAGCGAAGACCTCGATTTTGTCGCCGGCGATAAGTTCGATTCGCTTCCCTTGGACGATTTCTCAAGGACTTTGCGCTGCGACCTGCTGAGATCCTACGATACCGAAGTGAGCGTCAGGGAACCGAAGGTCGTCAACGATCTCGATGGCGTCGGGATGCGGAGATGGACGGTCTCGGTAAACACCAACATCGCACGCCCCGATTTGCCAAAACAGCGAATCAAGCTCGAGATCGCGTCCGTTCCGGCGCATACATCCACGGTCCGCCGCGTCGCGGTCAATTATTCCGAGCTCACCGGAATGTACGACGACCTTACAATCCGGTGCCAGACACTCGAGGAAAACTTGGCCGATAAGCTGATCTCATTCTCCGCCACCGATACGCATATCAGGCACCGCGACCTCTGGGACATTCCCTGGATCGTCCGTGCGCAGGAAATCGACTTTTCTGCCGTAGCCGCACTCGTCGCGGCAAAGCACGATGACTACCGCTGTCCCGTGCCCCTTGCCAAAATGATCGCCGTCGGCATGCAACGAGCGCACGTCTGCTATGCCGACGGGTCATTCACCGGGCAGATGCAGCGCTTCCTATCCCCTGCCGTTCTCGACCGCACGCACGATTTCGATAACCACTGCGATGCCCTCAACGCTATCGTCGAAAGGTGCTACGGCCGCGTCGCCGCCTCACTCGGCATCTCGGATCAGGTCGAGCATGCAAGGCGCAGGCTCGCAACCGAGATATCGTCGGGATCGATTTCGGCCGCCGGCATGCCGAAAAGGAATCTTGTGCTTTCCTAAAGAGATGGGTAGGGGGCATTATCTTGGCCGTCGGCACAGTCTGGGCGGCAGTCATATCCGTTTCGGGCGTCTCGCGTATGGGAGTTTATCGAATAAAATGCACCCAGTGTCCGGGTGCCTGCCTAGGGTCGATGTGGTCCCCGCCGATTTCCGGCGGGGACTGCCATGCTGTCGCTATCGCTTTTTAGCCGGGTGCTCCTTGCTCCAGGTCGCACGGCATGAGTTGCTGCAAAATGAGCGCTCGCCACCCTGGGTTCCCGAGAGCACGGTCCGCATACATCTCCTGCATGTCAGGAGATAGCGGTCGGGATGATCCCTTGCGAGTAACCACATGGCCTCCATTATGTTTCGAGGCTTTCGCTCGGGGGCGATCTCGGTCATCTTCACACCGGAATACGCCAGGCGGGGCTGAAACAGCCTTCCATCAAATGCCTGTAGCAGTCGGTTCGCTATCCGCATCTGATCTTTCACGGGCTTGCCGTCGATATCCGAGCTTACGACCAGATAGCACCATCTGTCCTCTTCCGGGCGGCCTTTGCGGCAGGCGCCGGCGGGCTGTTTCGTCTCGAGCGAGGTGAGAAACCTGATGAACCTGTTCCCCTCGCCTTTTAGCCGATAATCGACGGTCGGCCGCGTCGACTGTCTTCCGATGTCGACTAGGTCGGCGTAAAGGGGCCATTCCTTTCGGATATCGAGAGGCGCGTCGGAAATCGCCAGGGTATCTGTGCGGTAGAACGGGTTGTATGCCACTGGAATCGCAAAGCAGGCTGCTGGGCCCATATCGAACCGGTCTTTCTGACCCGATGGCTCGACCTTGCGAAACCGTGCGGCTTCCAGGATGGTCTTCGGGTCGGCGCCGGCCCTGTAGAGCCCTCCTATGCGCAGGACTATCGAGAGCAGGTTCCTCGCAAAGACCCAATCGCGCAGCGGCTCGACGACGGCGCGGAACTGCGAATCGAGGTAGGATAGGTCTCCGGCATTCGAGAAGTCGAACCCTTCGATAAGGTCCCTCGCGGCCTTCTTTCCCGTCCTGCCGATTTCCCTTTAGCCCGTGCCGCCTGTTCCTACGGGATCGGCATATGGATCGAAGTAGCACTCGGACAGCAGAACGCCTAGATCGGATGGGACTAGGTCCATTTCGCCCGCGATGCCCCGTTGGAGCTCGCTCGGTACGAAGATGCGGCCTGCGAGATCGCCTTCCGAGGCGAACATGGGGCCGAGACCCTGGGTTGCCAGGACCAGCGACCGCGCATCCCTCGCCATCATGAGCTCATTGAAACCGTCTGGGTCGATCGGGGGATAATCTGCCCCTATATCGCCAACTGCCAGGATCCTGACGAGGACATGCATGCCCGACTTCCCGTCTCTCGCGATATAGATTCGATCGGTGCGCATATGGCTCTCTCTTTCAGTCTTCCTCGGTCTGGCGGTATACGCGGAGCTCCCATTGCTTCCGTTCGACTTTCGCCACGGCGTCCAGGATGAAGCCCGTGGCGAGCGAGATGGCGGCCGTGAACATGAGCGCCGCGGCGAGGATGGCGGTCGGGAACCGCGGCACGAGGCCGGTGGCGAGGTATTCGGTCACTACCGGCATGCCGGCACACAGGCCGCCGATGCAGAATATCAGGGCGACCAGCGAGAAGAACTTCAACGGGCGGTAGTCCTTGAAAAGGGTGCCGATCATCGCGATCACCTTCAACCCGTCTTTCACGGTGTTCAGCTTCGAGACCGAGCCCTCGGGACGGTCGCGGTACTCCACCGGGACGTCGGCGATGCGCCAACGGCGGTCAACGGCGTGTATGGATAGCTCGGTCTCAATCTGGAAGCCGTCTGAAAGAACGGGGAATGCCTTGACGAAGGGTTTGGACATGGCACGGTAGCCCGTCATGACGTCGGCGTATTCGTAGCCGTAAATCCACTTGATCATGGCGCGGACCAAATCATTGCCAAAGCCGTGGAACGCACGCCTATTCTCCTTGGCGTACGTCCCGTTGGATAGCCTGTCGCCGACAACCATATCGGCCTGCCCAGCTAGAATCGGCTCGCAAAGGACTTTCGCTGCTTGAGCAGGGTAGGTATCATCGCCGTCCACCATGAGGTAGCAAGCGGCATCGATATCGCGGAACATCTGCCGGCAGACATTCCCTTTACCTCGGCGAGGTTCGAACCGAACGTTCGCGCCGTGCTTCATCGCGATAGCAGCGGTCGCGTCAGTCGAGTCGTTGTCGTAGACGTAGACCGTCGCGGCTGGCAGCTCGCGTTTGAAATCGTCGACCACCTTGCCGATGGTCTGGGCCTCGTTATAGCAGGGAATGATGACTGCAATCTCGTCTTGATCCACCCAGAGCACTTCCCTATTTGATATCGAGATAGACGCACGGAGCACTCCATGCGCCGCCCGCGCGAGTTGCGATGTCAATGTAGCCGCGCTTTGAGCGGATAACCTCAGCCTCGGCTATATCGAGCGGCAGGCGAAATAAATCCTCGTGGTCGATATAGGCCGAGCACCTTACCCGTCCGCCAGCTCGGATAATCACGAGTTCGTACACCCTGGTCTCATGTCGGCAGTATTCGATAACGGTCATGATCAGCCTCCTTTAACTTCCCTATTTGATATCGAGATAGACGCATGGGGCATCCTCTAAGCCGCCTGACCGGTCCGCGAGGCGAATCCAGCCGTGCTCTGCGCCGACAACCTCGGCATTGGCTATATCGGCCGGCAGGCGAATTAAATCCTCGTGGTCGATATAGGCCGAACAGCTCACCCATCCGCCAGCTCGGATAATCACGAGATCGCGCCACTTGGCCTCTTCGCGGCAATACTGGATAACGGTCATCGGTCTACTCCTTGTCCTTGCCGGATAGATTCCTCTCGATCTGCTTCAGCAGCTCGAGCTTCTGGGCCTCGATCTCGTTACGCTTGCGCAACTCGTCAGCAACCATCTCCAACCTGTCTTCAAGGCCATACAGACCACTTACATTTACGGACATTTCGATTTCCTTTCCCACAAATGCGATTTCGGGTCTTCAATCGATATGAGGGGATACGCCCCCCAATGTCCAGAGTTCTACCCGCGGTGGAAAAATCTATTCGCTGAACGGGGTAAATATTGAAAAGGCACCCGGTTTCCGGGTGCCTTGGCATAGGTATCGCGAGCATAAGAAGGCGTTATACCATTGGCTTGTTCTGACAATTATACGAACTCATGAACCCACCATCGGACGGTTGGCGGCATGCCTGTTTCTGGTCGGTTTAGGTGCTGTTCTAGGTACAAGCTCGTTCTTCGGTTGCCAATGCTTACTCGGTATTTAGCCGTGAAGAAGCCTTCGAAGCCGGGGCGGAACTCCCCCACCTCGATCACTTGCGTCACTCTAAAGGTGCGACCGTCGCGCCACGCGATGCTTAGTGGCTCCAAAAAGCCATCGTCGCGCATGTGTGCGACGACGTCAACGTATCGCTTGTGAACGCGTCTCATTCTGCCGTTACCGTCTTTTGTCCAATCTTCCATATATCCGATTATCAAACAGGAGCCCGTTATCAGGTAGCAAACAAACGATGGAGATTCACTGAGTGAGCAAGCAGATCAGTGTTGCTGTCGTCTTGCGAAACAAATAGATCAAGCGGTTTATAGCTATGCTTTCTTTCACTCGATCTTCCTTGTTAACTTCCATGGCTTAACTTCCCCAAGTGTTTCAATTTGTAACGGGAAGGCAAAACGCCCGCGGTGGCCGTTTTGCCGCCGCTGGTATCACTGTTGTTACTTTCTAGAAGAGGTCGGCGAACATCGAATCGTCTTCCTCGTAGTCGTCGCTGTCATCATCGTCGTCACTGTCTTCATCGAACGCTGGATGTCCTTGTCGACCTCGACTCGCCAAGTCAAGGCTTTCCTCCAGCTCGTCGAGCGTCACGGTCTCAAGCCTGCCAGCCCGGTAATCCTCGACCTTCTTCAATAGGCCGTACTCATACTCAAGTCTGTCAATCTCGGCGGACTCGGTCTCCGAGCCGCCGGGTTCGAGGTCGATATCTGCCTCCGACCCGTCTCCCGCGGTGTCCGCGGTAGACTCGGGTGAATCCGTATCGGGGCCGTCTTCCGCTGAGGCTCGGTCGTCGGTGACGTCTTCGGCGGCGTCTGCCGTAGCGCCATCGGTTTCCGCGTCTTGGGACGGCTGCGGTTCGCTTTCGGTCTCGGCATCGTCGGCATTGGGATCGTCCGAGACGGTGCCGCCGCCGCTCACCATGCCGCCCGCGGTCTTCATGGCCACGAGCGCGCCGCCGAAGGTCATGAGCTCCATGTGCGCGTACTGCTCCGGGTCGACCACGACCGTGGGCTCGGGGCGGAGCTCCATAAGGTTCCGGTCGCCGCGCGTCCAGGTTCCGCGGGTCCATGTGATGCCCGAGTCCAGGTCGCTCCAATCGATCAGGTCGTCGGCCATGAGCATGCCGTCACCGAACGAGAGCACAGTCGGCACGATTGTCTCGTAGCTGCCAGACTCATAGTAGATGCAGAGGCCCTGCCCGTGGTCGCCCAAGTAGTTGCCGCTGTCGTCGAACAGCACCTCGAAGATGGCCGGAGCTAAACGCGAACCGTCCTCGGTCCTCACGAGGATCGGCTTGCCGTCCGCATAGACGCCGTCTATGGCGTCTAGCTCGTCCGGCTCGATGATCGTCACGGCGCGCTTGAGGAGTTGCATGTCGTCGCTTGTTGTGATGAACACGCTGCGCTCTAGAAGCACGCCCTGGTTCAGGTAATCGGAAATGTCGAGGAAATCGTCCTCGAGCATGATGCCGCTGTGCAGGTCCATGCGCGTCGTCTCGATCACGCGGGCCCTGTCGTGCATCTTCACGATGATGTTCACCGTCTATCTCCTCCTTGTGTAGTTCGCCGGCGTATAGCCGTCGTCGTCGATATCGTCTCGGATCTGCGTATACGTCCGCGCGTCTCTCGTCTTGCCTTCGTCCCTCTTCTCGAGTTCGAGGTTCTTGACCTTCGGATGGCTGTTCAGCAATGCGTTGACGTCGGCGATGGTCGGCTCACCGCCGAGGCTGTCGATGTCGGCCTTGGCGATGACGCCGGACTCCACGAGGTCTTCGAGATATTTCATCTGCCTGTCGGTTGCGGGGCGCTGGAGGTACGGCTTCCATCCGGGCTTCGCGCTCCTGTCCGTCTCGCCGGGCGCGGCGATCGTCACGGGAGCGTCCTGCGCCCATTCGCTTTCGGCTATGCCGTAGGCCGACCGCTCCGCGCGCAGGTCCTCCTCGCGCTGCTCGCCGATGATCTTCGCCTTGGCGCGCTCGTGGTCGCGCTCGATCTGCTTGATCTTGTCGGGCGTGAGCGCGCCCGCCGCGATCGACTCCGAATAGGCCTTCCGGTAGCGGACGTACTCGCTCGTCAGCATTGCGGTCTGCTCGGCGGTAATGACCTTGGCGCCGCGGCTGTTGCGCCCGGCGCCTTTTTGTCTCTCGCCGCGGCCCCGCACATCGGTGGGGCCGATCGGCATCTGTGATGAGGTCAGGACATCGACCGCAGCGGAAAGGCGGCGCGAGCGGTTGCGGATGTCGCCTGCCGCCGAAGCGAGGTTCACGGCATCTGCCTTGATGCCGTCGCGGCGCGCGAGAAGGTCCGTATAGGTCGTATCGGTGAGCACGATGCCGCGCTCGGCCATCCACTTGCGGATCTTTTCCATCTCGCGGAGCTCGTCGGCGTTGTCCTCGTGCCACGCCGCGAGCGCGCCGGGGTTGTCCGGGCGCGCGGTCAGCTGCGCGGCGCAGGCCGTGTAGACCTCTACCTGGCGGATGGCCTCGGCGGTCTGCTCGGCCTCCAGCTTGAGCGCGTCGGCCTTCGCGTCAAGCGCTTCGACCTCGGCGGCGAGGCGCTTGGCATCCGCCGCCATGTCCGCGTAGCTGAGGTAGCCGCGCTCGCGGATAATGTTCACGGCATCGGCCGCGGCGGCGAGACGCGCGGCGGAGCGCTCGATTCTCTTCGACCGCTCGAGGTTGTTGAACGCGACCGCCTCGAAAGTCATGGGCGGCAGGACGACGTCCGGGACAAGGTCCTCGGCGCACATCTTCACGTTCGGACGCTGTCCCTCGAGACGCACGGCAAGGCGGTCACGCAGCCCCTCGACCGTATAGGAGTCATCTAGCTTGTAGCCCTTCACGGGGTGCCCCTTGCCCTCGGGCGGGTAGAACGTCAACACGCCGCGGCGGTTGACGTTGATGCGATAGCCCTTCTCCGCCAAGCGCCTCTCGAGCGCGGGCCATGTCCGGCAGCCCTGTAGTGCCGACTCGATATCGTCATGCATCGCATCGGTCCATAGCTTCTTCCTGCTGTACCGTGCGCGGCGCTGTGCGTCCGTCACATGTCGGCGCGCCGGGCGCGCCTCCTGCAAGACGACCTCGCGGCGGCGGTCGGGGCGCGGCGTGCGCGCGTACCAGGCACCGTCCTCATCCCTCGAGAACTTGAAGTTGTCGAAAGCGGTATAACCGTAATCGCGGCAGATGCGCTGAAGTTCCATCGCGTCGGCCTGCACGTCATCGTCGTCGAGGTGTATCTTCCTGCCGTCCACCGGATTGACGGAGTTGACCACGATATGCGCGTGCGGGATGCCATTGTCGCTGTGGGTCTCGATCACCCACTGGTATCCACTGTAGCGCTCACGCACCCAATCGTATGCCAAGGTGTCGACCGTATTGGCATCCAGGCCGTCCTCTGGGTCGGGTGAGATCACGAAGTGGTAGTACTTGCGCCCCTTGTCCTTGCCGAACATCTGGCGCGTCGCGTCCATCTGCTCGTCCCAGTCGGCGCTATTGAGATCGATTGAGCTGGAACGGAACGTCACGGCGCGGCCGTTGCGCGCGAGGTAGTCCTTTATCTGTTTGCATCCGCCGAACTTACGGGCGAGCGTCTTGAGCATCGCCATGCTAGCGCTCCACTTCCGACTGACGCCTGAGCTGCATCATGAGGCCGCGCGTCTCCGCGAGCGCCTTGCAGTAGGGGTCCTTCAGGGTCGCGACGAAGTTCTCGATTTGCCCGATCAGCTCGCGTCGACGCTCCTTGCTCACATCAGGCATGTCCTGTAGGAGGACCAGTGTGTTGGCCGCGGCGGTGAGCTGGTTCAGGTTCACTCCCTGCTTGTTAAGCTCGTAGAAGAACTTCTGAAAGAAATCGGGGTCGCCGATGTAGTACATGGGCGTATGGAGAACGCGGTCGGCCATGAAGCGCGATTGCGTCATGCCGGCCTTTCTCGCGGCGTCTCTGATGAAGGTGTCCTCGCAGGGCGTCACGTTGAAATGCTTCTGCACGGTGCGGTGCTCGGTGTCGAGCAGCCCTTCCAGCGCCTCCTTCACGTCTACGCGATCGCCGCCGGGCAGCTTCGCCAGCGTGAACTCCTGCTTGCCGTAGATCGCCGTCTCGCGGATGAAGTCCGTGACGGTCGCACCTGCAAGGCTCGCCTTGGCCTTGAGTGCGCCGATCTCTTCCTCGGTCAACCTGATGCTGACCATCCTTGTCTGCGAGGTGGCTTTTTTTGCCACGCTTCCTCCAATTCCTCGCGCACCTGTGCGCGACCCCGGTCCAAGGGCGGAGCCCTGGCAAGCGCCGGAGGCGGGCGGGTTTCCGTCGGCGGGCCGTGCCCAGTGGCGGAAACCTGACCGACTTCGGCGGCATAGTTGTACATACATTTACGATGGAGGTACAACTATGCGTCTCTTGCGAAGTTTTCAGTATCCTACCCCTATTTGCCTGGGTTTAAACCGGTTTGCACCGGTCATCCGATGCCGTTATACCGTCCGCGTTTCGGCTGTCCCTCGTCTCTTTCGCGACGAACGGGACGCTGCTCATCTGTTGCAAGTCCGATACGGCTCGGATACCGTCACGGCCGTATAAGTTGTTTTCAGCGATGAGAAGGAGGGTCATATGGATGCTGACGATTGTGCCCGTATCATCGAGGGGGTGGCCGCCGTTCTCGATCTGCTCGCGGCCGATGGCGATGCCGTGGACGACCCGGCGCCGATCTACGAGCTGCTTGCGGAGAGATGTCGGCATGTCCGCGTGGCACTCGAAGTTATGACGGGGTGCGAGTAGCCTGCGCGCCCTATCGCGGCAGGAATCTTGCGCGCGGGCGCGTATCCAACGTCTCGGTGCGCGCCGACCCGATACCTCCCGGCTCCGGCGGGCGTGCATCGAGGCGGGGCGGGGCCTGGCCGTCCGTGTCCGCCGCGAGCGTTTCCGCTCGCTTTCCATCGTTGTCCAGTCAGTGTTCCGGGCGTTGCGTCGCGACATGAAAAAGGCCGCCACCGTGTTCCGGTGGCGGCCTCTCGCCAGGCGACCCTCGCCAATGCGAGGTCTACGCCTTCTTGTCCGCGAGACGTTCGTAGTCGTCGCTCGAGAGCACCACGGCATACACGGCGCCGTCCTTCATCAGGTATGCCATGCCGTTGCGCTCGATGCGGCGCTCAATCTCGGCCTGCGGGTCGCTGACGCCGCCGAGGTCGACGCTGGACTCCATCAGGCGTCTGATGTCGTCCATCGTCAAGTTCTGCATCTGCTCGGTGAACGCTTGGCGCTTCTGGCGGGCGCGGCGCTTCTCGCGCTTCTCGGCCTCGGCCGTCTTCTTGGCAGCCTCGGCTGCGCCGTCCGCAGTCGAGGCCTTCGGCTTCTCGGTCGCGGTCGGCTCGATGTCGTACGGGACATCGCTATCGGTATCGAACATATTCCCCCTCCCCTCTGGTCACGTCGCCGGCATTACCATTCGATGCTACCCAAAAGCGCCCGGTCCCAAACGCCGGCCGCCGTATCTGTAGTCCTGCAATTGCGCGGGCCGTTTCCGCCGCCTGTTTCGCGCGTTGCGCAAAAATGATCCCCGCCATCGGTTCCGATGGCGGGGATCTGTGCTACTTGAAACCGCGACGGTGCGAGCCGGCGGTCTTCATGTGGCATCCGGCATGCCCTATGACTATCAGCTCGTTTTCCTGATCGATGTAGAAGTGAAGGCGGAAGGTGTTCTTCTGGCTCCTCCCCTTGATATGGGCGGAGATGTCGACGGTTCGGCCGCCGTAGCTCCTCTCGCGCATCTTCATCAGATCGGCGCGCGCCCTGGTAGCGCTGCTCTCGCTGAAGGTGAGCTCGTAACCCGTACGGCGCTGGAACTCGTCTGCGACCCGGCCCTCGCAATCGTCGTCCTCGAACAGGAGTCCGTAGAGCGCCGTCGCGGCGCCACGGACGATATCCCACTCCTCGGCGAGGTTGCCGTCGTATGATTTGGCCGAGTCCATTGCCTCGAGAAGGACGACGATGCGGTCGGGCCAGATGGAGCGCGCGAGCTTCAGGAGGTCCGTCAGGTCGCGCGGGATCACCTGGAGGCATTCGGCCACCCTCGCGGCCCCGTCGTCGTGCGACGGCGCCGCGCACTGCGTCGCCTTGCGCTCGAGCGCGCGCTTCTCGCCTTCGAGGCGCTGGACGGTCCTCGTGAGCTCGTCCACCTTTGCCATGGCGTCGGAATAGCTCCGCTCCTGGTCCGTCGCGATCTCCTCCCATGCCTCGGCGTCGGATCGCAGGCGCGCGATCTCCGCGCGCAGGCCGTCGATGTCGGCTACCGGCTCGGCGGGCGCCTTCGTCCGCGCACGCAGGCGCTCGATTCGCTCGCCCTGTCGCTCGCTCTCCGCGCGGCTGCGCAGCCACAGCACGTCGCCAATCCCGGCGACGTCGCCCGGTCGGCTGTCGATGCCGCGACCGAGGCCCTGCATGAGGACGTTGATGAAACCGTCGCGGCCGCCAGCGGCATAGCGCTCGACCCTGTGGCGCGTGAAGAGCGTGCACGCGGACAGCGAGTCCTCGGTCGACAGGTCAATTCCCGGGCGGTACACCATCACGGCGCTGCGCCCGACCCTGTAGCGCCCGGCCGGTGTCCGGTCGGGCAGCAGGTCGCGGAACGCCTGCACCAACACGCCGTCGCGCATGTCGATAACGTATACCGTGGCCATGCCGACGAGCTTCGATGCGAGCTCGGTGGCGTCCCACACAGGTGTCTTACCGTCGTCGTCGGTCGTCATAAGGACGATCGGCAGGCAGCGCGCGCGATCGGTCAGGCTCGGCATGAAATCGCGCTTTAGCGTGTCCGCGTCAAGGTATATCTCCTCGACGCTCACACGCGACGCGCCGATCCTCACGTCTAGCTTTCCGTTCGCAAGGATATCGCGCACGACGCGCGGCACGGACGGCAGCGGGTTGCGCTGGTATCCGAAAAAGCCGTTGACGGCGTAGTGCGATACCTGCACGTTGAGGATGCACCCGCCGTCTCCGGCGGGTGCGAGGCCGATCCTCGTGTGCCAGCGGCGGCGCGAGAACTCGCCGTCGAGCTCATCGGCCTCGACCGCCCATGCCGCGCCTTGCGCGCCGGATAGGCCGAGAAAGCGGACGGCCTTGGCGGCGTCGGGCTCGTCGGCGGCCGTCCAGCCCGCAGGCACCGCGATGTCCGCGGCGCCCTCCGGTACGTCCAGGCCCTTGGCGTGCAGCCAGCCCATGACGATCTCCTTCACGGCCTCGGCCGCGTCCGCGCCGTCGGCCGCTGCGACCTCGAAGCGCGCGCGGTAGTGCGGTGTCTCTCCCGATATGGTCCTCAGTGCGGGAGCCAGGGCGGGAGACGCGGGGCGCTGGACTGGGACGGCGGCAGGTTCGGGCAGCTGTGCGGCCTGCACTCCCCGGCCCCTCAGCACCCTTCAAATGGCCTCCTTGAACGGGGCCTCCATAACGTCGTAGACGGTATCGGGCGACGTCACCTTCGCGACCTGCTCCAGGGCGCGCATCATGTCGTTCGCGTCGCCCTCGTTGCGGAATACCATCACCGGGGCCATCCCCAGATCGCCCGTGCACATGAGCGTGTAGCACTTGGCCGGCTCCGTCTCCGGAGCCTTTGCCCCCGCGCCCGCCGTCTTCTGCCCGTCCGTTTTCGATACCTTCTGCATTTCCGTCTTTTCCTTCCCCATATCCTGTGACTGTCGCGCGGCTTCCGATGCCGCCTTTCGCGCCTGGCGCCTCTTCGCCTTCCTGTCGCGGCGTTCCATCGCACGGCGCTCCTCGCGGTTTAACGGGCGCCTCGCAGTCCCCATACCGTCATCGATGCTGCCCTCGCAGGCTTCCCTGGCCCCATCCTCAGCGAGGTCGAGGCCTTCCGCCTCCACCCACGAATCGAACTTCGCGACCGCCTCGCCTTGCGTACAGCGGTACGTTCTGATCATGAACTTGGCGTTGGGCATACGGACATGCCCCTCATAGCAGCTGTCCTCCAGCTTCCACAGCCCGGCGCGGTAGCGGTCGCCCTTTATCAGCTTACGAGTCGACATGGATCGCCCCTTTCATCACCGGAGCGCCATGTCCTGCGGCGACCATGGGGGCGCCGCAGGACGGGCAACGCGTGCACACCGATACGGTCACGCGTGCGCCGCATCGCCCGCAGGTGTAGGAATACAGGGCGCGGTCTCCGCGCTCCGTGCGCTCCGGGGACGCCATCAGCGAGACTGGGGCAATCAGGTCGGCCAGGCGCATCGCCGCGATTTGGTAGGAAGATCGATCCGACCACCCCTTGATATCCAGGGCAGCGAGGATGCGGGCGGTGAAGCTGTCGGCATCCAGCGTGTCGGTGGCGCGCGCCTGGCGGCGGAGGCCGGCGAGACAGCCTAGCTCGCCGCACGTCATCCCGTCGGCGTCCGGCATCGCCTCGCGGGCCGCCGCGAGCCTCACAACCGCGTGCAAGCAGCCCAGATAGCCCAGACGCCCGGCGACGTCCACGGCATCGCACACCTCCTCGGCGAAACCCGCACAGTCCATGTGGTGGACGCGGGCCGCGACGGCCTGGAGTCGCAGGGCGGTGCGGACGCGCCCGGCATCGGCATCCATCTAGGCCTCCTTCTTGCCGAGATCCGCGATATAGGGCGCGACGCGGTAGCCCTGGGCACTGTACTCGAATGCTGTCATTTCCGTTTTCCCTTCTATTCGATGACGTTCCGACCGGCCTAGCGGTCCTTGCGCAGATGCTCCTCGAGCAGCGAGCGCATGAGATCGCTCGCACTGCGGTAGCCCTCGCGGCGGTGCTCCACCAGGTACTCCTTGAGCTGCCAGTAGAGGTCGTCGGGGACGATCACGCTCAGGCGGTGCGTCGGACCCTCAGAGGCCGCCGCCTTTTTCTCAGCTGCCGGCTCGGAGTCGGGGTTCACGACCTTCTCGACGATCGTCTCCTGGCGCTCGACCATCTCCTTGGAGGTGTCAGTGAAAAAGCTGTTGATGGCGGAGTCCGCCTTCTTAGTCCTCGCCATTACAGCATCGCCTCCACCTTGTCCAGAATCCCCTCGATCGCGTCCGCCGCGCGGCCGCCCGGCTGCACCTCGGACACCGGTCGGTTGAACGACGCGCCGCGCTTGAACGCCTCGGCAGTCGGCACGCAGCCCAGGATAGGCAGGTCGTCGGCGGTGAGGAAGTCGGTAAAGCTGCGGTCGATGATTCGCTTGTCGGAATAGCGGTTCACGATCAGGCCGATCTCGAGCTCGGGGTTGACGCCTGTAATGAGCTGGATCGTGCGCTTCATCGCGCGAAGGCCGCGCTGGCTGGGCTCGACGGGGACGATCGCGATGTCGGCGACCTCCACGCAGCCGCCGAGCTTGTCGTTCAGATAGCCCGGGGTGTCGACGACGGTGACGGCCTTCTCGCCCTCGACGGTCTTCTGCTCGTGACTCGCGCCGCCCTGCGGGTCGAGGTTGATGAAGCCGACCTCGCGCCCGCGGCGCTCGAGGCCCCAGGCGATCTCGTCGGCGAACGTCGTCTTGCCGACGCCGCCCTTTTGGTTGACCAAAACGATTGTCTTCATATGTTTCCCTTCTACGGGTGCCGCCCGATTTCCGGGCGGCCTTCTCGGATATCTGCCGCCTGCCGGCGGCGGGCACGGGGACGGCGAGTCGCTACCGGTCCCGCATCCGCCGACGGCAGGGCGCTAGGGCCCTGCCGCTGCCATATATGTACCCAGTTATGCGGATGCGTAAACGCACATCTGCATACCTGTGCGGATGCGCGTTTACTTATTCTTGCCCGCCGGCGCCGCTATGCGCCGTATTCCGACGCCCTCGCGGCGCGATACGCGCGGCGCGTTTCGACCTTGCGGCAGCACTCCTTCCGTGCCGCCACCGTCCTCTCCGCCACGTCGTAGGCGTACGCGATGAGCGCGCCCGCCACCGGGAACACGGCGCAGTTGATGTAGACATAGCTGTATGCGAGCATGAACCACATCCCGACGAGCCCCGCGACCAGCGCGGCGGCGGCGGCGACCTTCTCCCTTCCGCTCGGCTCCATTACTTCCCTCTTGCAACCGGCCATGACGGCCTCCTTCCGATATTCGGCGATCCCGCGCCGACGCGGTCGCGGCCTCCCTTGCCGCTGGTATGTATGTACCCAGCTGCGCACATGCGTAAACGCACAAACACGTAAATGCGCACGTATGCGTCTGCGTAATTCGATAATTTGCCCAGCGGGCCGCCCGGACACCGGTCGGCAGGCCCCTGGCCTGCGATTTCCATGGCCGGATGACCGGCGGGACCCCATCCGTCCCATAGGCAGCCGGGTGTGGGAAACGTGTGGAGACGGGCTACGGCATGAAAAAGCCCCGCCGTCTCCGGTGGGGCGATCACTTGAGTATGGGGTTGTGCGGGTCGGCTAGAACGGGATGTCCTCGTCCGCAACCTCGACGGCGGGAGCCTCGGGGACCGCATACTGCTGTCCACCATCAACCGCGGCAGCAGGAGACGCGGCAGGGCGGGAGTTCATGAACTCGATCTCGTCGACGATGACCTCGAGCTTGCTGCGCTTCTGGCCGTCGCGCTCCCAGGAGCTATAGCGCAGCTTGCCCTCGATCGCGACCTTGCTCCCCTTGGAGATATAGCGGCCGACAGCCTCGGCGCGGGTGCCGAACATGGTACAGTCGATGTAATTGGGATAGTCCTCCCACTCGCCGGTCTGCGGGTTCTTTCGGCGATCGTTGACGGCGATGCCGAACGAGAGCACCTGGGTGCCGGCCGCGGTGGCGCGGAGCTCGGGATCGCGGGTGAGGTTTCCGGTGATGTTGACTCGGTTGATGCTCATTGGCTTCTATCCTTTCGGTTCCGACGGGGGGCCGATCCCCCCGCCTTCGTCGCCATGTATGTACCCAGATGCTCAGATGCGTAAGCGCATAGATGTGCGTTTGTGCGGCTATGTATTGGGCTGGCACCGGAGCCCGGCGTTTTCCATGGCCGGATGACCGGAGGGACCCCATACGTCCCGTAGGCAGCCGGTTGTGGGAAACGCGTAGCGATTCCTCCGGTTCGGTTCTCGCCCAGTTTGAATCACGGGGCGGTTCAGAAGGCGTGCGTTCGGCGCCGGTTAGGGTCCGGGGCCGGCTCTACACGTGGGACGCATATGGCGCCGCTGAAGGATGCCTCGTCGTAGGCGTCGCGCAGTGCGGCGACCAGGCATTCGCGTGTAACGTAGAAGTCCGGCTCCCATTTCTCGCCGTCGCCGCCCGTCACCCGATACCATCCCTCGCCCTGCCAGGCCTTCTCAACCGCCTGATCGATCACAGAGATTTCGGCGTAGGGCAGATGGATCTCGCCGGCATCCCCGTAGGCACCGCGAAGGTCGTCGGCAAGGTCCGCTTCGGTTCCATACCATGTGGCCGGATACGATCCCATCCCATCGGTGAAGCAGATTCGGTACCAGCCCTCGCCCTGCCAGCATTCCTCCAGATCGGCAGCGACGGCGCGCCCGATCTCGTCATCGTCCGTATACATGGCTGCTCCTTGCCCAAGTCGTTCATTCGGTATTACCAGTTGATACCACGTTCGAGCGCATCGGAAACAGCCGATTCCGATGCGGACGGGAAGATACGGACAGGCGGCCTTCCGCCCCGATCTCAATTTAGCGGGCATGAGCGGGGGCGATGCGGGGTAAACGGCTCTCTAGGGAAGCCGCGGGAGCGGGATGGAACGGAAACGGAAGGATATGGACATGGCTACGGATCACGACACGGTGTCGCCCATCGAGCACGATGAGACAGCGAACCTGAGGCTCGCGCTGATGGAACGATGGAGGGAGTCCTGCGGGCGCGTGGCCGAGAGGTTCGGACGCCGCAGCGACATCCCCTTCTACTCGAGCGCGCTGTCGGCACTCGCCGGCGAGTGCGCCGACGACATGGGCAAGTCCGGCAGGGTTGCCGAGGCGGCCGTCGCCATGCTCGCCGACGCGCTCATGGAAAAGGACCCGCGGGGATATGCGGACAGCGCCGAGGCTGCCGCCAGGGAGCTCGAACGCCTCGTCTCGTCGATCGCATACGCGGACGCACTCGGACGCCTGCGCGCGGCAAACTCGACGTTCGAGACGCGCATCCTTGGGGAGATCGACGGAACCGACCCGGATGCACTGCCGGCGGTGCCGGATGGCCTCGTCGGACCGTCGGATACGGCCACCTGCACGATCGATATCCTTGGCGGGTCGCAGGAGGACAACCGCGAGGTGCTGGACACCTGCGGCGCCATGATGATGAACGAGGATCCCGATATCGGAGACTTCTGCTTCATCACGTTCATGCTGCACGACGGCTCGCCCAAGACGGGTATCTTCTGCAAGATATGCGACTCCCGCCGCGTGCAGGACGCTTGGGAGCGGGCCTATTCCGACTACACGAACGGCAACCGCATCGGGTCGGCCGAATAGGCATGGCCATAGGCCGCCTGCTGCGCGGTGAGACCGCAGCGCGGGCGGTACCGCCCCGGATGCCCTCCCCGTTGGGATCGCAGGGCGGTATCCAGGGTGGGAGACGGCGGGGGTATCGCGCGCGTGGCGCGCGATACCGAGCGGGAGGGAGGTCCGGCACGTGGGCGGATGCAGCAGCTTCGACGCCAAGGTCGTCCCCATAGCGGTCGAGACCGACCGAAAGTGCGGGCTCAACACCCCGAGGACAATCGTGTGCGACGGGCGGCGCTTCGAGATCGCCAGGGTCGGCGCGACGCTGCCCTGCCCCAGCATGTTCGGCAAGGCGGACGCCACCGTGACCGGCGTCCTAGTGGACGTCGGCGGTCGATGTGTCGCGCGCGGGCTGATCTGCGACGACGGTCTGTGGTTCTCCGTGAAGCCGGACGGGTAGAGGTCCGTCCAGGTTCGTCTCCGTAGACGGCCGCGCCACAGATAACATTGTCGGCAAGGATTGAGAAAGAGAGATGCCGCAATGCGGAAAGACACCTACAGGATTGGCGACGGGACGTTCGCGTTCTCCCCCGCCGTGTTCGATTCGTTGCTAGGACACGGCGCCAAAGGCGCCGCCAGGATGCGGAAGCTCGCGGGCGCGATGCACGTCTCGATCTCATCGATTAAGGACTGGCGGCGCGGGACGCACGCTCCGAGCGACTTCGAGAAGGTCGAGGATATCGCCTGCTGGGCGCACATCGACGTCGCCGACCTCCTCATAGAATCAGGAGATAGGACCATGGACGAAAAACTCACCGAAAACCAGCTGGATGTGCTCTGCGTGCTATGGAACCAGGCCTACGACTTCCTCGACTTGTGCGAGGAGACCGGTCATTTCGTCTGGCCGACTACAGACCTGCGCTGCGTGCCGGACTCGATTCTGCACGACATCAAGGTGAACCCGGAAGACGATAAGTCCCGTCCTCCCTGGGAGATCGGCACCGAGGACCTGTTCCTCCAGACGCTCGACGTGTACCTCCGCGCGTGCCGACGCGCGACCCCATATGTCGGGGAGAGCGATATCTTCGTCAGGCTCCTGGGCCTCTGCGACATCATGACCGAGACCGCCTTCGGCGAGGACGACGGCAAATGGCTGCCAGACCCGGATATGATTTTCGACCCGCATGAGGATGGATACGTCAGCCCGATGGAGGCCGCGGAGCTCAAGTGCAGGAAGCTGCTCGATGAGATCAGGAATGACCTGTTGGCGCTACGCCCGACGGCGGGTAAATAAGGCTAGTTCTGCCAGATGTGCGCGACGGCCCCGCCCTCGGAGGGACTGCGCAGCGATGATCGATTCCGAGTTCGCATATAAGCGTTCGACATGGCGATGATTGATTGATTCCATATCCAGATTTCAAGACAGGGGCCGTTTTCGGCCCCGTCCTTTTCCCGAACCCGGTCCGGCGATTTTTCCGCGGCGTGCGTTTACGTTTCCCCTTAGGGGGTACAAGAGAGGTAGAGCAGGCGGTATGGGGCCGCCCGGTGCGCATATGGGAGGACTATATGGAAACGATCTTCGTGACGGAATCGCGCGAGATGCTGTTCACGGGAACCGAGGATATCGACGTGCGGCCGCTCCATTCGTCGGAGCTGCATTACGAGGGAGACAGCCGGGAGGAGGCACTGCGTGCGGCGTATAAGGTCTCGGCGGCCTCCAGGGTCGGGGTCTGCCAGCGCGGTTTCGCCCGGTTCGTCGCCACAGTGAGCGAAATCACGCGCGACGGCGAGGGGTTCACGGAGCACACGGATACGGTCCACACCGTCGACCCGCTCGACCGCATGCCCGAGCTGCGCACGCTCGCGCGCGAGGCGGCCGCGAACCGTGCGGACGGGAAGATCATCCGCCATATCGCCGGCCACACGGAGGCGATCGACGCTGCGAAGCGTGCCGGGGACTACTACAGCCTGTACCGCGTGGAGGGATCGGCCTTCGGGGACTTCTCTTGCTACCGGGTCGGACATGCGCCCTACAACGGGACGCTCTACCTTCCCGCGGGGTTCCACGATTACGACATTGCCACCGTCGACGAGCTTTTCGTCGCACTCGTGGTCGGACGCTGCGAATTCCTGTGCGAATACCAGGACGAGATCGATGAGGTCTATCACGGGCTCTTCGAGAAGAGAATCTAGATGAAAGGAGCGGATATGCAGACCATCCACACCAAGGCGGGCTTCAAGGTGCTGCGCGAGAGCCTGGGGCTCTACCAGTCCGACGTCGCGGAGGCAGCGGGCGTCGACGTGAAGACCGTCAAGAACTGGGAAAGCCCGCGCCTGCCGCGAGCCCGCGCCACTGCCGTGGCATGGAAGTACCTCGAGAATCTGGCGGAAATCCAAGAGCGCGAGGTCGGGTGCCTGGTGGAGAAGATTGTCGATGAGACGGACGGCAACCCCTACCCGCTCCCCTACTTCCGCGAGCAGGACTTGGCCGCGGAGGATGCGCGCGCGGCGCGGATCTCGAACGCCATGACCAGAAAGGTGGCCTTCGAGCTCACCAGGTTGGCCATCCCCTACGAGTTCCGCTTCGAGGAGGAGGCCGCGGACGATGAGCGGCTGAGCGAGATCCGGGATATGTAGGCAGTCGTTATTGGGCCGGTACCGTGGAGGTGCCGGCTCATATTAGAAAAGAGCTCCGGTTGCCCGAAGCCCCTGTCTCAATGATGTCGATGAGTACGTCTGGCAGGCACAGGTAACTCTCTGTCGCCACTTTGCCGCTCGGCCCGGTGAAAAGCATGGAAGACGGGGTTTCCACCGTTTGCGTCGAACGCGCGGCCATCGGCGAGCGCGACGGAAAGCTCCTCGAGCCCGTCGATGAGATGATCGGCGTTCGCAACGCCGCATATGTCGTAGGATGCGAGGTCGTTCCATATCTCGAAGCGCCTATACCACGACATCGACGCGATTTGACCATCGACGAGACTTGCAGCCTCCGATGCGACCTGCTCGCCGAAATCTTCGGTGACGCAGGCAAGAAACGCGCTTCGCGTATCCGATACGAAATCCTCGGCCGTGTAGGCCGACGTCACGGTAAAGCTGGACTCCACGGTGCCGGTCTCGCTATCCTTCGTCTCGGTAAGGATGCCAAAATCAAGCGCCGGGGCGGTTACACAACGAAGGCCATGACGGCGACCACCTATGACTTCCTGCCGGTAGATGCTCTCAGCCAGGCGCAGGTATCCGCGAAGCTCTCGCCTCGCGAAGTTCAGGCTTGAACGAAAATCACCGTTTACAAAAGGCCCGCCAATCTCACGCTCGCCGACAAATACCGTCGCCATATAGCTTTGCATACCCATATCGAGTCCCTTCTGAATATCTGCTTGTCCCTATTGATTGGATGCCAGGGCAAATCACGCGGTCGGGGTGCCTAGGTCGGTTTCGGCCAGGACGTCGCGGATATCCGCCACATCCCTCACTGCCATGACGATGCACCTGATCGATACCGCCGCCGCGGCCACGGATGTCAGGAGGACTGCCACGCCGACGTCGTGGGCCCAGATGACAATCCCCACAGCCATAGTGATGGCGAGGCCAACGATCCAGCAGATGAGCGCGTTGCGCGACTCGTCGAGATACGATCGCGCATAGACCTCCAAAATCTCGCGGTCGATGCCCATCTTGCCGAACCTGTCGATGTATCTGGACATCCTCGACGACATGCCGTGCTCGGTCCATTCAACCATTTTCAGAAAACCCATGGTCGCAATCGCCGCGTTGAATGCCATGGCCATGCAAGGAACCAGGTCGATATTTTCACTGATGAACGGCGCCATGCGGACCATCCCCTCCCGTTTCGTCTCTATTCGATGTGAGTCTACCCATATGCGCATGTACGTAAACGCATAGACGCGCATATACATATATGTGTGGACGTGCGAGCGGGGCGGCCTATTGCAGGCCCGGGTTCACGATGCAGTAGCATCGCTCCGACCTCGGCTCCTTCTCGCCGGGCGCCATCACCTTGACCGTGACCGGAACCGTCTCAGAATCGGGGGCGAACGCCGTGAACGACTTCAATTTCCCGCCCGGCTCGATCTGCTTCTGCGCCCGCTGGTCCTGCACCTTGTAGGACCTGTCGAGCTTGATCCCGTCCTGGTATGCGTTGATGTCGGTATAGGGTGCGACAGTGTCCGAGTCCGTGACGTTCTCGAAGGTATAGGCAACCCGGATGTAGCGGAACGGCTTGCCGTCCGGCCCCATGCCTTCCTCGATCGTCACGCGGTCGATCGAGATGCCGTCCACGGACGCCTGGGCGGACTGCTGCGGCGCGAACGGCGACGAGGTGCCGGCATCGCCCGACTTCCCGGCGCCGTCGTCGGAGGAGCCGGCGTCCGGCGCCCCGTTCCTCACGCAGCCCGCGAGTCCGGCCTGCGCCGCCATGACCGCGAGGCCCACGAACGCTCGCCTCGTCATCGCCGTCATCGTATAGACATTCTTCCCCGTCACCTGTGAATCTCCTTTATGCTCTTCAAAATGGGGGCGGTGCAGACGCGGTGCCGAGTCTCACGTATCGCAGCGCGCCTGGCCTCGTCCTGCATGAGCTTCGGTCTCCCCTCGCGAAAGGCCGCGGCCCTTCTCGCCGCCGCGGCGAATTTCCGCTCGGCCTCGTCGAAGTCGATATCGCGCCACGCGCGATCCCCGCCCGTGCCGGATATGAAAACCGACGGCACGACATGGCTGCTGTCCGCATAGTCCGCCGGGACGGACATCTCCGCATAGCCCGACGGCTCACTGCCGTCCGGCAGCCGGTACACGACGAGCTACTGCTTCCTGCGTTTGCTCACGCGGCGCTCGCACAGCTCGGGATGGAACGCCTCGTACGCCATGGCGCTATATGGGGAGCAGGAGAAGCGGTACTCGAATAGGCATTCCGCTTCCCTCCGATGCCGTTCCGCCTCCTGCGCCCGGGCCGCAGCCTGCGCCCGGATCCGGTCGCGCTCGGCCGCCTCCTCGGGCCCGAGCTCGCGGAACGCCCCGACCACGGCGGCCTCGTCCAGGGCGAAGAACTCCGTCTCGCGGGCGTAGGCGCCGGTGTGGTGCCAGGGCGAGTAGGCGATGAACCGGTCGAAGAGCGCGGCCTTGGTCTCGGACTCGACCGCAGGGTCGTAGAGCAGGTCCATCTCATCGCAGTAGCCCCTCAAGGCGCCGAGGATCGCCGCCTTGGTCCATTTCGAGCGGGGCATCTCCCCCGCCTCGTAGGCCGCCCGCGCGTTCACGCTCATGGAAGCGCCGCTGTATCCCTTTTGCCCGTAGGCCACCCTAGACATGTCCGACCTTTCGCGCGGATGTGTACCGTCCCAGCTGTTTCTACCCCGTGTGCGGGAAGTCTTTCACTCGATTCGAGCCGGTGCGGGGGCATTTTTATCCGTCGAGTTTCGGTAGGGGCGTGTAAAGCGCGGCGGGGGCGGGTATCAAAGCTGCCGTGTATGTCAATTCCAATAAAGAGGTGGTCCATGTCCGACCCGATCGCCGCGGCCGAAGCCGCCGGCAAAGCCCGCGATATCGCCAACCGCTTCGAGACCGCCGTATTCCTCATCGCATACGGCATCGCCGAGAAGGACGGCCTCTACGAGGCCGACCCGCATAGGTATCCCTACAGCCAGGCATTCAGACACGGCATGAATATCCTCGCCGCGCTGTGCGCCGAGTGCTCCGACGATGCGGAAGAGCTGCTGCCGACGTTCAATGAGTCCGATTTCATCAGGAACAGCGCAGCGTCAGACGTGCGCGAGTGGACGGCCCGGTGGCGCGACGAGTGCAGGGAAGCCGTCGAAGGGTGCCGGTCCATCGAGATCGGGCCCCTGGCGTCAGTAGACGGCGACTACTTCGCCGCGACGTCGGAATGCTACGAGGTACTGCGCTTTGCGGAAAACGACCTCTTGGGCGGCCATCAGGAACGCAGGGTGTATGAATTCCTCCGAGCCGGCACCCAGGAGCAATACGTGTACGGACGCAGGATGCTCATCCGCCACCCGCTGCTCACCTGGAACGAATACGTCAGGATCAAGACGGGGCTCGCCCTGGGCGACCCCGACCCCCTCGACCAGGGCGAAGCCGACACCATCGACCCGGTGTGGTTGCAGGAATTCGTCTCCATGGCCTACGAACCCGTCCCGGGCGCCGCAAAAGTATGCCCGAATTGCGGCTGGACGATGACCATGCGAGGCAAGCAGCCCCACTGCTCATCGGCGACGTGCGCCAAGGCCGTCACAGGCGATTTCGACAAGCTGGACAGCGTCGCGCACGACGCCTTCCGCCTATCCCGCGGCGTCATGCACTACATCTCTTCCCCCGGAAAGCTCGAGCTGGCGATCGCCGAGGCCGCAGCGGGCCTCGGTCTGAAATACGAAATGTGGCCCCTCAAGGACACCTGCGACATCCTGATCCATCTGCCGGACGGCCGACAGCTTGCCGTCGACGCCAAGGCATACGGCCGCGCCGAGCGGCTTGCCCGCGAGATAGAGGACGACACCGGCATCGCCCAGATGTGCGCGGACGAGGTGGCCTATGTCGTGCCGGACCAAGTCGAACGGGACCATCCCGGATATCGCGCGCTATGCAATGCCGTCCTGCGCGGCAAGACCGGCTATTCATGCGAAACGCTGCGCAACTTCTCGAAACGACTCAATGCCGCCGCGAAGGGAGGCACGCGATGAACGAGCCGAATGATACAGCCCAGGAAGGCTTCGACCGGCTGAAGCGCAATCTCGAGGTGCGCTATCCCGAGGACAGCGACCTATCCCTCGACGAGTTCCTGAATGTGGAGTCGCTGCTCGCGCTCGCGGTACGCGTATGCGGTCCCGGCGCCGATCCCCGAAAGGCCGACAGGCTCCTATCGAACTACCAGCTCATCAGGCCCGAGACCATCGGCGCGGACGGCCACCTCATGCAGATGGCGCGCCGACACCTGTTCTCGCTGGCCTCATCCACGGCCTGGCGGCGACTGCTGGGCCTCTACGAGCGCGCGGAATATGAGCGGTACCGGTTCTTCGATATCGCCAACGGCGGAATGGCCCTGCGCGAGCACCCCCTTACCGGGATCGACCGCATGCCGATCTATATAGACCGCCTCCTCGGCGATGTCAAACTCTCCCATAAAAACGTGGTCGCGAGACCCAAAGGACGGTATTCCTACACATGCAAGCCCGAGGCGACCGGCGATACCACGGTAACCGGATCGATCCGTTGGGTGACCATACCCGATGCCGTGCCGCCCCAAACGGGCAAGATTGACGATATCCCCCGCAAGAGCAGGCGCCCGCCCATCGATATCACCCTCGACGAGCTCATCTCGACCGCGGACGAAGTCGGGGAGAAGACCGGGAAGACCCACTACGCCGCCGTGCTCAGAAGGGTCAAGGACCAGGGGCTCCTCAAGCGGGCCCGCGGCGGCAGCACATCCGTCGCCGACGGCCTGCGCCTCGATGAGGTCGTGAGCCTCGTCGGCCTCGTCGGCGCCGGCAAGTCCGTCCTCGCCAACATGCTCATCGTCTGCCTCGCGAAGCGCGGCCTGCGCGCGGTATCCCTGCTCAACTCGGTATCGGACGTGATGGAAAGCGTCGTCCTGCTTCGCGAGGCGGGAATCAGCGCCTCGCCCCTGGTGTCGCGCGGCAGGCGCATCGAACGGCTCGACGAGTTCTTCGACCACGATGACTCCATGCTCCTCGGCCATTCCGCATCCAAATACCTGGAGACCGCCTGCATCATGGACGGGCTCTCCTCTTCCGATCCCGAGGCCTGCGGATACGGCAGCACGCCATGCCGCGGCCTCCGGTCCAAGAAGGGCGGCGCGAACTCATGCCCGTACTGGGACGTGTGCCCATCGCAGGCCATGGCCCGCGAGTCCCTGACATCCGACGTCGTGGTCACGACTCCCACCGGCTTCGCCACCATGATCGTCGGAAGGGAGCGCAAGGCATTCTTCGAGGAGGCCCTTCAGCAGTTCGACGTCGTCCTGTTCGATGAGGCGGACCGCGTGCAGGCGCAGCTCGACGGCTGCTTCGCCCCGAGCATGAGCTTCCAGGAGCTCATCCGCAACGCCGCCGACCCGACAGCCGTGGCCATGAAGCGGCGCCCGGACGACAAGATGAGGGACTTCAACGAGGAGCTTTTCTACGACCTGCGCCAGAAATCCGAGCCCGTCGCGAAGGCGCTGCTCAAATCCGTCAGGGACGACCGCGTGGCGAAATGGCGCATCGTCAAGGACGAGGCGTTCACGTCGCTCTCGCTTCTGAACGACCTCCTGGAGCAGGGCCTTCCCAAACAGGTTTACGAGGATGCCGACAAACTCATCAACCCCTATAGATTCGAGATTGCCAAGAAGAGCCTCGATGGCGGCGACGCGGCCCTCAACAAGCTCTCGCAGGCGGTCGCGACCTCCTGCGAGGGCATCGACGACGACACCCACAGCTACTCGTTGAACGAATACCTCGCTGCACGCGGATGTTCGGAGCTTCCCGACGAGCTGCGGACCAGGTTCTCCTTCGCCCTCAAGGTCATCCGGTTCGACTCGTATCTGCGCGAACTCGCCTCCGCGCAGGACCTCCTCAGCTTCAAGGACGATTCCGTCGACGAGCTGTACAACTTCCTCAAGTTCAGCTACACGCGCCAGCAGCACTATCTCCCCAACTCGCTGATCGGCAACATCTTCGGGATGAAGCTCGACGGCAACGACCTCAGGCTTTTCCGGCAGTTCGCCTTCGGGCGGGCCTTCATGTGCTCGCTGCCCTGGCTCGATACCGACCCCGCCGGGGCGGCGCTGGGGCCGCACGCGCTCCTGCTCTCCGGTTCGAGCTGGGAGCCCGGCTGCCTGCAATACCACGTGAACAGGCCGGTCGACTACCTCCTCGAGGCGGAGCCGTGGAAGGCGGCCAAGCTCTCCACCTCGACCGTGAGGGACCTCGGCATCGAGCAGAACGTGTCCGGCAGCGCCGCCGAGATGCGTTCCGGCAACCTCGGCATCGTCCTATCGCAGACCATGGCCACGTTGAGGGACGAACTCGACGCGGATGGCGCGGGAAAGGCCCTGGTCATCGTGAACAGCTACCGGGAGGCCGAGGACGCACGCGACCGCATCGAGCAAGAGTTCCGACGCAAGGGCCAGGCAATCAAGGTCGCAGCCCTGGTGCGCAACAACCACGAGCACAGGGAGCACTTCGTGCCCCGGAGCGAAGTCTACAAGTTCTGCGACCATCCGGCCAAAGTGCTCGTGGCGCCGGCCATGGCCATCGAGCGCGGCTTCAATATCGTCGACCGCGGCGGCCATGCCGTGTTCACGAGCCTCATCTTCTCGGTGCGCCCGATGGGCACACCGCACGACCTCGGCGGGCGATACCGCAAGCTCAACGGCCTCATCGAAAGGGAGGTCGGCGACTACCCGGCCAATCCCGGGGAGTTCGCGACCGAGGTCAGGGCCTCCGCCTGGCGCACATGGAAGACCATGGAGCGGGACGAGAACCTTCCCATGGGCGCATGGAGGACCATGAGAAGGCAATTCCTCGTAGACGACGCGATCTCCACGCTCATGGTCACGATCATCCAGATATTCGGGCGCCTGGCGAGGCTTGCCGATAAGGAGAGGCCCGCGCCGCATGTCTATTTCGCCGATGCGGCCTTCCGCGGCGGCGACGGGAAGCTCTCGTTCAGGACCCTGGAAGAGCTCGGCGCCTACATGGAACGCCTCATGCACGATAGCGACCAGCCGGAGGTCGCCAAAGCCCTCTACGGGCCATTCTACGAGTCATTCAGGAAAGGAATCGGAAATGTCGGACTCTAAGCTGCACCTCATGTCATTCGCACCCGTCCCCGACACCAAGACGACCGTGCACGTCGTCGGCTTGCCCGACAGCCTGCGCGACGCCCTCTTCACGCTCATGCCCCCGAAGAAAGAGGGCGGCTACCTCAACACCAAAGTCCTCAAGGACGACCTGCGCTGCTGGCTCGACCGGACCGTCGAGCTGAACCCCGTACGCCCCAACGTACATACCGACAGCTGGCTTATCGCCCTCGCCCCCATTGATCTCGCGAAGCTATGCAACGTTATCGCGGTCTGGATCTCCTCCCGCAAGGACATCGATACCCAATCCCCCGCCTACCGCAAGGTGATGGGGAAGCTGCACCCCGAGACGTTCGAGGAGGCCGTGCGTGGCGAAGAGATCTGCCTGTTCAGCGGCGACGGCCGTCCCACGGGCGGGCTCACCTTCCCCGCATTCTCCGCGCAAGTCGCCGACGCCATCGCCGACATCCCCCTCGAACTCGCCAACGGCATGGTCGAGAACTTCAGCAGAGTCTCACGCGGAAACGGAAACGTCTACGAGCTGATTTCCGATATCCACTGGCACAAGGAGGACCCGTGGGCGTTCGCCCTCAGATTCCACGTCGAGACGCTGCCGGTCGGCCGCAAGGCAAGGCTCAACATGGATGTCGCCGTCCGCCGCTTCATCGGCAAGCCATGGCAGGACGACCCGTTCCTCAAACACGATGTCAACGCCTACGTCCGCACGGAAGGCGGCACGCTCCGCGTCGTCCCCTACGGCTACGACAAACAGAAGCGCGACTTGGCCTGGGACCCCGCGTCCCTGGCGAACTACGAGTTCGCCAGCGGGACCGGATTGCCCGCAGTCCGCGAGTATCTTGAGGACATGGGCAGGTACGCCCGCGACGGCTCGCAGCCGCAGATCCTATCCCCCTACGCGACGACCGCCTCCTGGGCATCGAAGCCCTCGGTCGCAAGCGGGGCATCCGTCATCGACAAGGCCATGTTCTTCGAGGCCGTCGCGGCTCGGCTCAAAGATATCGCGGAGCCCGTCGGTGCGCTCGACTCGCTTCAACTGACCCATCTCAAGGCGTCCATAGAGGAACCCAGGCAGGCGGATTGGGACAAGGACCCCGTCAGCGCACGGGCGAGACAGGAGGCCTGGGGCCGGGCCAACCGCGCCAGACTCGCCCGCTGCACCGGCAGGGACAGGGCCGTATTCCAGCTGATCGGCAACCAGGACGATGCCCGGCTCCTCGATATGGCAAGGGCCGAGATCTCCCGCTTTCTCGGTGGGGAGGGGGCCGTCGACGGCTTCGAGGTCGAGATCGACAACATCCCGGCAAACGACCTCCTGAACCGCATGGAGAATACCGGCGACAGCCAGGCGAAGATCCGCTGGCGCAAAGTCGCCGCCGCGCTTCCCGAGGCGACCGACCCGACCGCGTGCATAGTGGTCCTGCCGGGCGCCGAGAGCTACAAGCCCAAGGGCAAAGACGACGGCGGAGACCCCAAGCGCGCCCTGCGCATCGCGTTCGCGAAAACCGGGCGCCTGACCCAATTCATCGAACCCGAGGACTCGAAGGACAGTCCCGAGATCCGCGCGCGCGTCGCCGTCCGCGACCTCATGCGTCAGCTCGGTTTCGTACCCGAACCGGCACGCAATTCGCGCGGCATCGATACCTCGATCCCGGCGATAGGGTTGAAGGTCTACAACTCCGGCAACGGCAAGGCGCGGGCGAGCTTCCCCTATTGCGTCCGACAGGACATGAGAAGCGGTGCCGTCACCGTGTACTGCCCCCTCCTACCTGACGGAAGCCTACCGTACTGGCGCGCCCTCATCGAGTTCGCCCGGCTGAGCGGTTCCGAGGGCTTTCCGGGCTCCTGCAAGCGGGCGAACGGAATGGCCCTGAAGAGGATGCTCCACGGCATAGTCCGCGCCACCGGCAACAGGCCGGAACTCCTCCTCGTCAACTCCTACGGCCGCATCCGCCAGAGAGACTGGTGGCCCGGCATCAGCGACTCCGGCCTCGAGTCGGGACCCTTGAGCTACGGACCGACCGGTTATGAGGAGCCGCTTGGCCTCGCGGGCAGCAAGCTGCGCATCCTGCGTATACGCTCCGGTCTCAACGGCGAGGTCCCCGACTGATTCACGGACGAGGTGGCCGCGGGCGGCGCAGACGACGGCACCGTGCCGAACAGGCGCGACAAGCAGGGACTCTTCAAGATGGACGGCTACTTCCTCGCGTTGGCCCCGCGACCGGGCGACGCCCAGTACAAATGGTCCGCACGCGGATCGAAGTACGATTCGCCCACCGCGGCGTTCTGCGAGAAGACGATCAACGAGTACTGCCTTCTGTCGCCCGGCGGCGAGGCCGAGGCGCTTGCCAGCGTCAAATACGCCGAGGCCCTGCGCGGCTGCATGGTGCAGCTCTACAAGAACGATATGAGGGTGAACCTTCCCGCCCCGCTCCATCTCGCCGAGCAGGTCGAGGAGTATATCTGGGACTGGGAGCTCACCGGCAGACGGTAGCGATCCGCCCGCGAAAATGAAATGGGGAGGCCGGGAGATTCGGCCTTCCCATTTCCGTTGTCGCTACCGCTTATTCGCCTTGCGTGTATTTCGGGTGCGACCGGCGGACTCTTTCGCCGAGCTCTTCCGCTTCCCAGGACGGGAGTCGGACGGGCTCGGCTGACGACGAGCGGAGCCCAAGTCGAAGCCGGAGTTTTTCGCGATCCTCGCCTCAATCTCGGAGCGCCGGATGCCCAGTTCCGATGCGCTGACGCGATAACCGCCCTCCTTGCAGACGACATAGAGCTCATGCGCAGCGCGTCCCCAATCAAGTACGTACCCGGCTAGGAGCATCTTGGCCTCAAGATGGTCCTTGGACATGGCACCCGAAACTGCAAATTTGAGGGCGAAGGTGGCACGGGCAACTATATCCGCCCCAATCTTCTCTTCGAGGGTTCGAGCCGGCCTTTCGGTCCCCGGTTCCGGGGTACCTCCCTTGCTGTTCTCCAGGGCGCCTTCCAGGGCGGGAGGCGTGGGGGCGTCGGGGTCCCTGCCGTCCATGAGGTCTCGGATGTAGGCGCGGACCCGCGACTCGTAGCGGCGCGGGCACTCGATTTGGACCGGCTCCTCCATCCTGTGCTCGAGGGAATCGTAGAACTCCACGACCTCGCGGCTGGCGATCAGGCGGTTCGGCTCGATCTTGGGGAACACGGTGAGGCCGGCGGCGGAGCGCACGCGGGACAGGCCGACGTACAGCTGGCCCTCGGCGAAGACCTTCGTGTGGACGCAGCAGGCATCGAACGTCAGGCCCTGCGACTTGTGGATGGTGATGGCGTAGGCGAGCTTGAGCGGGATCTGGGTATAGGCACCCACGACGGCGGTCTTGACCCTGTTGACGGGCCTGCCCTCATCGTCCATCTCGACGACGGCCTCGGACTTGTTGATCTCCCATCTGTGCCGCTCGATGCGGACCTTCTCGTCCACCCCGTCGAACTTGACCGTCACGGCGTCCGCGGACGCGTCGGTGACGGTGCCCTGCGTGCCGTTGACGTAACCCTCCTGAGGGCTGTTCACGAGCGACATCACGCGGGCGCCGCGGCACAGGACGATCCTCTCCGGCGCCATCTTGTCGCCGTTTGACACCGTGCCGATGACGGCCGCCGCGAACTCGACCTTCGGGGCGTCGAGGGCTTCGACGTTCTCGCGGTTGATCGAATCGGCGATGCGGTTGTTGGCGCACAGCACCAGCGTGTCCTTCGGCAGGTAGGCGCGGGAGCTCTTCGAGTGCGCGTTGAAGTAATCGAGGCACGACGCGTCGCCGACGCGGGCGCGGTTCAGGTTGTCGATGAAATCGGGGTCGGATTGGCGCACGACCGTCTTGAGGACGTGCGGCTCGAAATCGAAGCCGGTCCAGTACCTAGACTTGAAGCACCAGCCCTGGAGGTTTCCGGGATAGAACTTCATCAGCAGCGCGGAGTCGCGTTCGGTCACGACCGGCGGCAGCTGGAAGAAATCGCCGACGAGGACCATCTGCTTCGCGCCGTTGCGCATCATGGACTGGGAGATCATCCCCATCACGTGGTCGAACAGGTCGATGCGGCACATCGAGATCTCGTCGATGATGATTACCTTCGCGGCGTCGAGCACCTTGCGGGACCCCTTGGGACCATCGGGGGCGCAGACCCCCGGCGCGATTTTCAGCGTGCGGTGGATCGTCGAGCCGTCCGTGAGGTTCAGCGCGGCGATGCCGGTGGGCGCCAGGGCGAGGAAATCGACGTTGCGCGCCTTCAGGTCCGATATGAAGGCGTTGAGCACGTAGCTCTTGCCCGTGCCGGCGTTGCCCGAGAGAAACACGTTCCTCCCGTCCCTCAGCGCCCTCAGCGCCTCGGCCTGTTCCGGTGTAAATCGGTCACCGTCTGCCATTTCCATATCCCGTCATCCGTTCGACCAGTAACGGGGAATTGATACCCGCGCAAGCGAAAAAATATACGCTGAACGGGGGTTTCGCAGAAACTATAGGAAGTTTTGGAAGGCGGGGCGGATATGCTTCCGCGCATTTCCCCGCGCGCCCGTATACCCCGATGCGCAGACGGGTACGATAGCCTCAGAATGATGTGGGTCCCGCGCAGCCGAACGGCTTGTCTTTCCCATACGGGCATCGCGGATTTCTTTCATGGGTGGGACTTCGGTCCGAGAACAGGCCGCGATCTCGTAAGGGGTCGCGGCCTGTTCATCTGTGCGTCTATGTCTTTATGCGTGCGCGCATATGCGCAATGGTGCTGGTGTGTATATATGCGTGTGCGCGTATGTGCCTCGGCGTATGTATGCCGATGTGCGGATATGCATCCGGGCAGATGTGCCGGTGACCTATACGGGGAAACCGGCGCCGGTCTCGCATGAGCTCTTCCGCCTCAGCATCGCCCATATCAGCTCGATTGCCGGGGCGACGCGCACCTGCCGGAATTCGGAAGTGTCGTAGCGCTTCCGCAGGGCGCCGCGGGCGTCGGGCGAGTACACGGCCGCCCCCTTGGGCAGCATCCCTTTGGAAGCCAGCGAGTCGGCGAGCTCGAGCGGGCACACCAGCCAGTTCTCATCGCCCTCGAACGTCCTGCCGTGGCCGCTCGTGAAATCGTCCATACACGACTTGACCTCGACGAACGTGAAGGTGCCGGACTCGAGCTCGGCGGCGGTCGCATGGTTCGACGATCGGTCGCGCGGACGATGCGGCCTGTAGGCCACGAAATCGACCCGGCGGGCGTCATCGACCCAGACCTCGCTCGCGACCAGGGCGTTCTCGCGGCACAGCCTCGCCCATACCTTCTCGGAAAGCTCGGCGGTCACTTCGCCGCGGTTTCGTTTCCCCTCCATGGGGCACACTCCCCTTCGATGTAAAAGGCCGCCCGACGGTCTGCGCGACGTGCGGGCGGCCCGCGCCGGTACTACTCGGAACCCTCCGGCTTGATGGTCGACAGGTCCATATGCCTGCGAGCCTAGAAGAATATAAGCCAGATCGTACCCAAGAGCAGGGAGACATATCCCACAGCGGTCACGAGGAAGTCTATGAAGGCGAGGGCCGCGGCAGTATCGACCCGGATGCCACAGGGGGCCAAGTTCGATGCGAACCCATGCAGGGGATACATGGCACAGATGAGGCATATCGATTCGAGACCTGCCGCCAACAGGGGATTCACCCCCGCCAGCTCCCTCGGATAGAACAAGCCCATCAGGACGGAATCCGCCACCAGCGCCACCCAAATCAGGAACACGCCGACCTTAAATGCCTTGGTGTCCTCGACCCATGCCAGGGGCATCATGCAGCCGAAGAAATCGAGCAGCAAGGCCGAGGCGATCAGCGAGACGACCATCACTCCACCGAGTTCTCGGCGGAGTCGGCATCGATATCGGGGTTCGAGATCAGGCCGTTCAGCAGGGACGGCAGGTCGATTCCCGTGCTGTCCTTCAGGCCGGATGCGACCTGGTCGACAATCGATGTGGTCTCCTTTACGAGTTTTTGCGCGTTGCCCGATCCGTACATCTTGATGGAATCGACGGCGGTAAGGGGCTTTGCGACCTGCTCGGCCACCTTGGGCATGATGTCGATGTAGCGGTTGGCGAGCAGGTAGGGGTTCTCCATGCCGTTGTAGGCCTGTGCCTGGGCCTTCACGCCGGCAGCGATGCCCTCTCCCCTGCTCTTCTCGGATGCGCCGTCAGCCTCGCCCTTCAGGCGCGTGGCCTCGGCCTCGGCGGTAGCCTTCGCCTTGATGCCCTCTGCGTCCTTCTGGGCGGAATACAGCTCGGCGTCAGAGGCGTTCTGGCGCTCGATACGGGCGGCTTCGGCCTGCTTCGTGCGCTTGTAGAGGTCGGCTTCGGCTGCCTGCTCGGCTGCATAGCGGTCGGCTTCGGCCTGTTTCTTCACGGTCGCGTTCAGCTCGCGCTCCCTCACGTCCGCTTGGCGCTCGGCGAGCTCGACCTTCTTGGTCTCCGCGGCGATCTCGGCCTCCTGCTGGGCGATATAGAGCTCGCGCTGCTTCTCGGCCGTCACGGTGGCCTTCACCATATCGGCCTCAGCCTTTGCCTTGTCGGCCTGCTTCTTGAGGTCGGCCTGCTTCAAGTCGAGCTGGTTCTGGCGGATGGCGACCTCCTCGGCCGCCTTGATCTGCGCCAGCTCGGCCTCCTTCTTGATCTCCGCGGCCTGATCGGCGCCCATGGAGCGGATGATGCCCTGGGAGTCGGAGAAGTCCTGGACGTTGAAGGTGCGCAGCTCGAGGCCGAGGTTGGCGAGGTCGTCCTTGGAGCCGTCGAAGACCTTGGCATTGAAGCTCTCGCGGTCGCGCATGAGCTCTTTGAGATCCATCTGGCCGATGACCTCGCGCATCTTGCCCAGCATCACCTCGGTGACTTGGCGCGTCATCTCCTCCTTGTCCATGTTCAGGTAGTTTTTGGAAGCGGTCTCGATTAACTCAGGGGTCTGGCCGATTTGAAAGTTCGCCACGGCGCAGGCGTGGATGAGGATCGCGTCCTGTGTGGGGATCTCATTTTCGGTGGTCAGCTGCACCTGCACGGCACCGAGGGACAGGGTATCCACACGCTGGAGGAGCGGGATAACGAACGTACCCTTACCGGAGACGCTGCGCATCTGCCCGAATCCAGATACGATCATCAGTTTGTCCGGCGGGCATTTGCGCCAGCAGCTCTCGAACGCCATCGCCACGACCAGGATACCGACGATGATGGGGAGCAGGTTGAAGATTACAGATTCGAAGAGCATGCAGCTTCCTTTCTTCAAGGGCGGCCCTGACAGGGCCGCCCGGTGATAAACAGTTGCCTGTGAGGGGAATTACGTCAAAAACTGAATCAGACGTGCGAGCATCACGAAAAGCGTGGCGATGCAGGCGAGAACACCGAGCGCGAGCGAGAAGGTCCATGCACCGTGCAGGATCTCGTCCTGCTCGTAAGGGCTCAGGCTATTGAATCCGCCACCGTATCTCATCCAGATATCGCGAAGTTTTTCGATAATGTGCATCTATCACTCCTGTGAAGCTAGAAGGTGTTCGGGTTCAAAGGCGGTGGCGATCATGGAGCTCCAGTAATTCGTATAAGACGAGCATCAAGCACGCACGAGGAAAGTTGGCAAAGCGAAGAAGAAAAACAAGGCCTTTAAAATGATGTTGCTGGCCGCACTCAACTCCCAGAGTGCAGCCATAGTCTCGTCGGCTTCCGTCTCGGAAACCGACTCGCCCTGACTGCTTTTCATATCGGCTTGTTCGGTCACGTCGCCGACAGGCGCACTTCCGTTCAGGTCGACGTCGACGACGACATGGCCGCCGTCGTCGGAGATCACGGCGGCGGTCGCGTTCTCGGCGTAAGCCGCGGGCGCGATGCAGCCGAACGATGCTGCGGCTATGGCCATGGCGGCGAGCGGCTTCAGCGCCCTTGCGGGTATTCTCATTTCAGTTCTCCATTCCTTCCGAAATATTCCGGTGCGCGCCCTCCCTCGGCGCTGTCCGTTTCCCCTCAGGTGGTTATTCCCCGTATGCAGAGGCTTAAACACCGGAACTGAAAACGATTGGAAAAACAGGGCGCCCACCGGGGCGGGAGCCCGATGGGCGCGTGTGCGGCTATGTGCATGTGCGTAGATATGCCGACGTGCATGTGTTCCATTGTGCGAGTGTGCGTATGCGCAACTGCGTATATGTGCGTGTATGCGTATGCGCGATTGCGGAACCTACAGGAGCGTATCGAAACCGGGCCTGCCCAGACCCTGGCGAATGCTGCCGGTCGTGAGCTCAACGTGCGGGCGGCCGTCGGCGCCGAAGACGAGGTTCGTGGCGCCCGCCCCGGGGACCACCGTATCCACCTGCCCCGTCGTGAGATCGTATCGCATGTTGCCGACCTGCTGCTCGATATGCACCGTGCCGTCGGGTTTCAGAACGTTCCCGATCATGGCGTGCCACCTTTACGCATATACGCGGATGCGGATGTATGGGTATGTGCGGATGCGCGGTTGAGCGTTTGCGTGTGTATGCCAAAGCGCCTGCGGGCGCATCCGCACCCCTATGGTATCAGTGCCGGGGCGCGGAGTCCTTCGAGACCTCGCGGGCAGCGTCGGCGACCTTGCCGGGCGACGGCTTCTCGGCTGCCGAGGACGCGGCGGCCTTCCGGGCGACGGCGGCGATGGAGGCCGGGGTCCTCTCCGGCCTCACCCAGCCGTAGGCCTCGGCCATCTCCTCCATGTCAACGATATCCCGATTGAGATATACCGGCGAGATCTCGCCGGTATAGGCCCGCTCCAAGTCCTCGACGATCGCGTTCTCCGCGAGGAAGTTGTCGCTCGCCAGGCGCCAGTCGCCGTCGGCCTGCTGGAAGAGGGCCGGGTCGGCCCCCTCATCGGTGTAGTAGACGAGCGTCGACGCCTTCTGCCCACCGTCGGCATCGATATCGTACGAGAACGTCTTCGCTTTAAGGTCGGAGATGCGGAAGGCGACCTCGCCGGCGCCCCAGTCCCCGGCAAGGTCGCCGTGGACGGCGTATGCGTCCGCCTGCGTGTCGCCGTACAGTCCCCCCATGATGAAGTAATCGTGCCCGTCCACCACGCGGTAGACGCCCAGCGTGCGGCAGTCGGGGTCGTTGCCCTGGGCACGGACGGAGTCCAGGGAGTCCTTCAGGCGGACGGCCGCCGGGTAGGTCGAGCACAGGTAGACCAGGCCGGGGTCCGGGACGTCATCGTGGATGCCCCGGTCGAATACGCAATAGCCGCCTCGCCTCGCGCCATCCAGGGCGGATTCCAGGGCGGCGGGCGCGGGGGCGGATTCCTCGCGCTCGAGCTCGCGGGCCATCGCCGGGACAAGTTCGCCGCCATAGGTTCCCAACGGCACCTTGCCGCCGAGGGCCTTGCATGAGTCGACGAAGCGCGCGCAGTCCCCGATGTCAGGGAGAATCACCGTCAGCTGGCTTTCCCCATGCCCGAAGCCGATCTCGCCGCCGCGGCCGTCAAGGATCCCGACTGCGACGGCGGGAGGATACGCCCCGTCTACCATCTTCGCCGTGATGATCTCACGTTCGAGTGCGTCGCCCAGCATGCCCTCGATCATCTGCCTGTCCATCTTGAAACTCCATTCCATTGCCCAGGCGCATCTGGCCCATGCGTGTCCTTCTGCAAAATGCTAGCGCCGATCACCGATGGGGCCGGCGGTGCGGGTCGGGGCTTTCCGAACGGGAAGCGCCGTCGGGCCGCAGGGCGCGCAGGCGCCGCGCGATGTCGCGGATCTCGAAGCGCGCGTCGAAGCGGTGCGGCATCCCCTCGCCCGCCCAGAGCATCCCGGCGCGCCCGGTCGCGATCCGGTCGACGCGGGTGAAGTCCAGCCCCAGCATATCGCAGATGCCCCTCACCTCGTCATGGACCGGCGAGCTGGCGCACCGCATGGCGCCCTCGCCCGAGACCTCGCCGTCGAGCTCGAGCCCGTACAGCTCGTCGCCGTAGAGCGCGGCGATGTGCTCCTCGGCCTCGCCGGCGGACATGTCCTCGATCTTCTCCACGGGAAACCCCAATCCCTCAGGGAGGGCGCGCGGCCGTGCGCCCTCGTATGTGTGTATCTGTGCAGGTATGTACATGCGCAAACGCGCAGATGTGCGGACGCGCATGTGCATACCCATGCGGACGTCAGCGAGGAAGCCCGCGGACGAGCGATGCGAAGTCCGCATCGACGCGCGACCGGTCCAGCTCCCAGAGGTCGGCGATGAAGTCGAGCAGGACCCTCACCGTCCCGGTGCGCTCGGGTCGCGGGAGGCGCGGCACCAGCAGGACGACGGAGTAGAGGGCCTGCTCATAGCTGCGCCCCTCCTGGGGGGCACGGCGGCTCATCGCCCGGCCCCCTCGGCATCGCAGGGCGCCATACGGCGGTCCGGGCCGTCCATCTTGACGCGCTCGGTCATCTCGGCCAGGCGCGAGACGATAGCCAGGGCGTCCTCCTTGCGGCCGTACTCCGACAGCACCGCGGCGAGGCCCGCCTGGGTGTACTGGCTGGTGACGATCGTGGCGCGCTCGGCCTCGTAGCGGCCGTTGACGATCTGGAACAGCTTCGCGAGCACCCACTGGGTCGAGGAGTCCTTGCCCAGGTCGTCGATGATCAGGACCGGGACGTTCACGTACCTGCGGATTACGTCGGCCTCGCTGTCGCCGCCCTTGTCGAAGGTCGAGCGGAGCTCGGTCATGAGGTCCGCCGAGACGACGAACCTGACGCCGTGCTTGGGCCTGCCCTTCGGGACGGGCCGGTACGCCCAGTTGCCGAAGCGGGGATCGAGGCGCGAGCCGGCGTAGTCGTAGGCGATACGGCACGCCATCTCGGTCTTGCCGACCCCGCGCGGACCGTAGATGTACAGCCCGCCGCCGTGCGCGAGGCGCGCGTCGTAGGCATGCTCCGGGGCGGCCGCTCCCTCGGCGATGCGGCGTGCGAAGCGCGGCGGGATGCCGGTCTTGCGCACGACCGCCTCATGGAACGCGCGGTCGGTCGCGGCCAAGGTCGCGACGTCGGCGACCTCGAGCGGCGGCAGGGCGCCGCCGACGGGAAGCGCCCCGGGAGAGGCGACCGGGGCCTCGGGTGCCGGCGCCGAAACCGGAGCGGACGCCGTGGGTGCCTGGGCAGCGGCACGTGGCTCCGGTTCGAGGTAGTACGGCCCCCTCTCATGCCACGTGTCCGCCTCCGCCCTCCAGTCGGCCACAGGCGTGCCGTCCGCGCGCCGCCAGGCGCGGGCGTCGTGGTAGGCGTAGAAGAAGTTGCCGTAGAAGGCGTTGGCGGTTCCGGGCACGTCGTAGCCCTTCCCGCGGACGTAGGCCTCGACCTCCTCGAGCGCGGGCCTTTTCGGCCTCGCCTGCGCTTGCGTGTCGTTCATCTCGGTTCTCCCTCCGTCTGAGCTAGTCGTCGTTGAACTCGCTGAAATCGCTGTCGGCGGCCACGCGCTCGGCGACGCTCATGGCCCTCTTCGCGCCAGACGGGCCGGACTTACGGGCGGAGCGCGGCGCGGGCTTGCGGCGCCAGGTGTTCACGACGTTCTTCCATCGGACGATCGGCACGCCGCCCGCGCGGACCCAGCCGGTGGCCTCGTAGTAGTCGAAGAACTCGTCGGGGTCGATCACGCGGTAGGCGGGATTGTCCGGGTCGGGGGCGTCGTAGCCCTTCTCGTGCACGTACTTTCGGACCTGCTCGCGGGTCGGCGCCTTCGACGGGGCGGCCTTCTCCTCGGCTGCGGCCACGGCGCCGGAATCGACGAGATCGGCCCTCAGGTCGTAGAACCTCAGGCCGTTTCCGGCGGCGAGGAACTTGGGCAGCGACATGATGTAGCGGCCGTCGGTGTGCGATGCCGCGTACTCGCGGCGGTATGTGTCGTAGGCGCGACCGATGCGCGGAAGCGTCCAGCCGTCCGCGAGGGCGCGGGCGTAAGCCTCGGCGACGTCGGCGAAGACCTCCGCCTTGCCGATGGACATGCGCATGAGGGCAAGCACCTCGGCGTTGGGGACCGGGACCTCCGTCTCGAGCCCAAGGCCGGCCTCCGACGCGACCTTCACGACCGTGACCGAGTCGCCCGCGGCCTTCGACACCGCCGGGTTTTCGACAGACGGCAGCGCGCCCGCGCGCCCTCTCCCACTAACATCAATAACAACATCCTTGTTAGTGTCGCAAAAATTGGTACACGGTGAAACCGTTTCCCCAGTTGGGCCCGTGTACCAATTTTTGGTACACGGTGAATCTAGTTGCAAACTAACGTTAGTTTGGTCGCCCGTGTACCAATTTTTGGCACACGGTGAATCCTGCGGGTTGTTGATAACCTCGTTTTCGACCCCCTCCCCCGGCAAGTTTTCAACAGCGCCCGCCCCAGTCGATTTCGAGTTATCGGCAGGCACGAAACGGCGCTCCTCGGGGATCTCGGCATTGACCACGTAGCGGTTCGAGAGATAGCGCCCTTGGCCCTGCGCGCGACCCTGGTGCACGCTGATGTAGCCGCACTCGACCAGGGTTCGGCGGTGGCGGTAGTAGGTGTTGCGCGACATCGCGAGGTGGGTGCAGATCGTGTCCACGGACGGGAACAGCGAATGGGTGCCCGCGCCGGCATGGGCGCAGAAGTAGGCGTAGACGCCCTTGGCCGACGACGACAGGCGGGTGTCCTCGGTCGCCTTGGCCGAGACGATGCCGAAGCCGCGCTCCATGAGGTCGCCGCCGAAGACGACGACCGCGCCGTCGCGGTCCAGGATCTCGAACGTCTCGTCGAGCTCGTCGCGGGTGCGGCCGGCGGGCTGTGCCGATGCGTCGTGTCTCTTGGCGCTACCCACGGCGCTGCACCCCCTCCCGCACGACCTCGGCGGGGATCGGGACCATGCAGAGCTCCCCGTCCCGGTCCTCGCCGTAGGGCGTCACGATGTCGACGATGTAGCCGCCGCGCTCGAGCGCGGCCAGCGCCTCGTCGTAGTCGCGGCGCGGCAGGCCGGCCTCGGCCGCCGCGATGTCGCGCGCCGGGCACTCGATCGCCACCGACATGGGATCGCGCGCCACGATGCAGCAGAAGACCGACTTCTGCTCGAGCGTGAGGTCGCCGTCGTCGAAGATCGGGCGGATACGCCGCGCCCAGAACCTATCGCCGACCGTCATCCTCGCCGTGCCGGCCTGATTCCCGGCGGAATCTTTCCTTCCCATATGCATCCCTCCATGGTCATCCATCGCGGGCCTGTGCCCGCATCCTGTGTCTGTATCTACCCAAATGTGCAGATGCGTAATCGCACAAATGCGTAAAAGCGAAAATGTGCGGTTGCGTATATGCGCATATGCGTACATGCGTATGTATGCTGATGTGTGGGATGAAAAAGGCACAGGCCGTTTGGACCCGTGCCTGAATCAGCGCGCGTCGACCTTGAGGAAAGTCGATACCTTGATCTCGCTCTGCCCGCCGGCCTCGGCCCTGCGCGGCCGGCCGTCGAGAAACGATGCCGCCCTCGCCTCGGCCAGCTCCCCCTCGAGCACCACGGCGACGCCGGGGGCGAGGGAGGCCGCCACGGCCATCGCCACCGGGCCGAACGCGACGCAGTGGAACCTGTGCTCGACGCGGCGCGAGCCCGCCGCCTTCTCCTGGGACAGGCAGAAGCGCGCGTGCGCGGGCCCCCTGTCCGGCTCCGTGAACTCCACGGGCCCGAACACGAGCCCCGACACCACGATCCTGTTGACCGTTTCCAAACCCCGACTCCTTCCTTCCCAAGCCATCCGTCTCGGAGGTTAAGCCGCCGGCTGCGGCGGCCTGGGGCTCTTTATGCCCATTGAGGGGGAGTTTCAACGCGCGGGTTGCGCGATTTGCGGCAAACGAAGGCGTTTTTCTCCATAAACGGTCCATATGGAGAGAAAAACACAACTCGATCGGGGGCATTTCCGCGGTTCGCCCATGGGATAGGTAGGCTTTCGGTCGGATCCGGAGCCATGGGTGCGGGAGGTTTCCACGCCCTAAAAATGAAAAAGCCCCCTGAACAGGGGGTTTGAAAATAGGAGGGAGCGATAATTGCAGCCATCAAACAGCAGCAGCCTTTTACGTTGCTTGGCCATGATCCACCTACGTCAACCTGCGCGTCCGCCGTTGTCCTACTGGTTCTGGCGAAGCCACTCGTACATGCAGGCGGTGGCGGCTTGCGCCACGTTGAGGGACGCCACTTCGCCCTCGATGGGCAGCTTCACCAGGAAGTCGCAGTGCTCCATCACGAGGCGCGAGATGCCCTCCTGCTCGTTGCCCATCACCAGTGCGATCTTGCCCTTGAGGTTCGACTTCCAGATGAGGTCCTTCGCATGCTCGGTGGCCCCGGCGATCCAGAAGCCCTCCTCCTTGAGGCGGCTCATGGTCTGCACGAGGTTCGACACCTGAGCCACGGGCACGTGCGCGATGGCGCCGGCCGAGCTCTTGTACGTGGACGCCTCCACGTGCGCGCTGCGCTTGTTAGGGATCACGATGCCGCACGCGCCCACCGCTTCGGCGCTGCGCGACACGGCGCCCAGGTTGCCCGCGTCGGTTATGTGGTCGAGGATGATCACGAGCGCGCGGCCGTCGTGCTGCTCGGCCGACTTGCCCGCCGCGTCGATCACGTCGCCGATGCCCACGTACGGAAACGGCGCGGCCTTCGCCATGACGCCCTGATGGCTGCCGCGGTCGGACTTGCCGTCCAGCACCTTGCGCGGCACCATCTCCACGGTGGTGCCGGCGCGCTTCGCCTTGCGCAGGATGTCCTCGATGAGGCCGTCGCGCTGCACGTTGTCGGCCATGAGAATGCTCTTGATGGGGACGCCCGTGCGCAGCGCCTCGATGACGGGGCGCTTGCCCTCGATGAAATCAGCCATGTTCCACGATCCTTCGTATTCTTCCGCGTCGATCCTGGCATGGCATCGCACGGCACATTGTTGATTCGGACAGTATGGCAGATAGGAACGCGCCCGGGGAAGCCCCCGAGCGCATCTTCAGCGTATCGCCACGCGAAGGAGGGAGCGCGAGCGCCACACGGCTTCGAACACGTTGCCTCAGTCGCGTTTCTCGTGGTTGCGGCGCCAGCGGCCGCGGCGGCGACGCTCCTTCTGCGCCACGGTGGCATCGCCGCCGTGCAGGAACACACCGGACACGACGCGCCGCACCTTGCCCACGCCGCGCGCCACATGAGGGGTGAGGTCGGCCTCGTTGCTGGTCTTCCAATCAAAGTACACGCTCCAATAGCGCAGGAACACGACGACGAACACGCAGGCCACACCCGCAAGCGGCAAGGGGCTTCCCGCATAGGCCAGGGCCACGAACGCGAACGATCCGCCGAGGCCTGCCACCGCGTAGAAGTTCGACTGCTGGAAAATGCCGGGCGTCTCCCCCACGCAGATGTCGCGCACCGCGCCGCCGCCCACCGCCGTGATGGCGCCGAGGATGACCGACAACACGAAACCCTGCTCGAGTGAGAACGCCTTGCTGGCACCGGCCAGCGCGAACAATCCCACCGACAGCGCGTCGGCGAAGAACACCGTAGCATCGAGATGGCGGAACAGCCCGCGGAAGTAGAACACGAACGCGCAGATGGCGATGCAGATGAGGATGAGATCGGGGTGCGAGGTGAAGTACACCCCGTGGGTCTGCAGCAGCATGTCGCGGATGATGCCGCCACCGTACCCGGTGACCAGGCCCAGCACCACCGTGCCGATGATGTCGAGCTTGCGGTCGCACGCGAACAGAGCGCCCGTCAACACGCCAACGACGACGGAGAAATAATCGATGCTCCACGGCACCGTGAGCACCTGCGAATCGGAGAACGCTTGCTGCAGAAATGTGGTGTCCATACGCCCCTTTCGGAATCTGCGCTTATGAAACCACACCTGCAGGTTTTGCGCTAGGGCGAATGTTCGACGCATGTCGCAACAGGATGCTCACACATGTTGACCGAACTGGTATGATACTACCCAAACGCTATCGGGTCGCGTTCGCGCGCCCGCGCACCGTATGGAGGGATCCACTTTGAACAAGAAGATCATTGCGACCGCCGCCTGCGCGGTTCTTGCGCTCGCGCTAACCGGATGCGGCTCGAAGGCCGAAGAACCGAACCTGCCGAACCCGAACGCCAGCGCGTCGAGCAGCGGCTACACCGTTACCGACGCGTCCAAACTCAAGTCGCTTTCGGTTGGCGAATCGGCCGTGTGGCGCGACTACGAAGTGGCCGTGAAGTCGATCGATCGCGCAAACGACCAGCTCAACGTACAGATCGAGTTCAAGGCGCATTCGAGCGCGCAAGAGCTTTCCACCGAATGCCTTCTTTCGTTCGGCATGCCTCCCGTCAGCTCGACGTTCGCAAACAACACCATCTCGGTGCCCGCGGGAGAGACGGCCTCCGGCACGCTCACGTTCGACGACCGCTACTCCTCGCAGCGTTTGTTCTGGAACGACGGCACCACCGAAGCTACCTGGCTGCTCGATCAAACCCCGGTAACCGCAGAGCCGGAGCCGCAGCCCGAGGCTCCGGCAGAGCCCGCAACGCCCGAGCCCGCCGAGGATCCGCAGGACAAGGCCGTCGCCGCCGTGGAAGCGGCGCTGCCGGGGCTCATCGCCGACAACACGTACTACACGTACCAGAGCTTCGACCCCGCCACGGCGAGCGTCACGCCGACGGAGGGCGGCTATCAGTACGCCAACGCCGTTTCGATCCTCGACGGCGAAGGCAATGCGACCGTGACGAACGTGCTGCTCGTTTGCGATGCCGACGGCAACGTGACGTCGATGACCATCGACGGAGCGCTGCTTTTCTAAGACGCTTCGCCCGTCATCCTGAGCGCAGACGGCGGACGGCTACAGCGCCACGCCTTTCTTCGGCATACTGAGGGCATCTACATCGATGCCCTCGATTCCCAACAGGGCGATCTTCTTGTCCAGCCCGCCGGCGTAGCCGGTGAGGCTGCCGGTC